>Ga0318562_10000051_pt1 | contig 52589 bp, 45 predicted proteins | sample GRESIP066b5f18_FD_203688 | JGI IMG/M metagenome (GOLD analysis project Ga0318562, IMG submission 203688) | Tropical soil microbial communities from Luquillo Experimental Forest, Puerto Rico - GRE.SIPMG.066b5f18 | ecosystem: Environmental > Terrestrial > Soil > Tropical forest > Bulk soil... | reverse complement strand
GCGTGGTAAATTTTCTTTATAATCATCAATGCTGACAAAACCAAAGTTTTTTAGGATTTCATTGTTTTCTTTATTATTAAAAGCTATGTTTTTATAATTTTGATTAACGAGAAGATTTTGATTAAAAATTAAGATCTCGTACATGGTGCGATTTTTTTTAAATTTTTCGTCAAATTTCATATCATAGTAATAATTTTTTTTATATAGAACAGAGCTTTGTGCCTGTCTTTTTAAAAAAACAGTCGTCATGGCATGAGACGAGCTGCAAGATAGCGCGGTAAATATCGCGATTATTAGGCAGTGTATTCGGATTTTTATTTTTGTATTCACGACGATAAACTCCATAGTTTTGAAACTTGAAAGTTATTTGCAGCCTATCTAATGCCTGTCAACAAGATGAAATTCTTGAGCAGTATATAAGGCCCTAAGCTGTGGAATACGAGCAAAGATGGATAAAGCTTATCGTGGAGGCAAATCGGACAGAGCTTCTTGGTATGTTGAACAGCTGGCAGCGATTATAAATTCACGTGCTAATTTCTCGCGGCGTTTCATCGGGACCAGTGTTCAACTATAAACGTCATTGTTAATTAGTGGGGTTATCAGTATCGCTGGAGCTTCCCATTAAGGCATGTGCGCATGCATAGAGAGATTCTTTAAAACTGCGCATGCATCGTGAAGGATTGCTGCATCTTATGGGCTCAAAAGGCCTGCCTGAAGGGCCTGGATTTGGTTCAATAAGTTCAAGGCGATCCATTCCTAAATTCGCCGCGGTTTCTAGCGGCAAAGATCCTAAGGGAGAGCGCCTCCAACTCGATCCTCCGTCAAAACCAAAGGGATAAATTGAATAACTACCATCGCAACAACTTATGGGTCTAAACCAATGTTCCGGGTATGCTCCCCCCATGGGATCTTGATCTATAATAGATTGCCAAAACGAAGAACCAATGCAACTTAAACTGGCCATTGGTAACTGAATAAGTATATAAGGCACATTGAAAATGGCAATGGCACATGAGGTAGCATCGCCTTCGCAGTTACACGTGCTCACCATATCGATATCATCATCAAAACAGAATGTTCTAAGGCAGCGATTGATCGGATGCACTTCTTCTTCACTAGTTTCTTCATCGACATTGATATGAGATGCGCAAAGATTTACAGAAAAATAAGAGATAATTCCGAAAAATATAACGACTAACTTTTTCATAAATACTCTCAATAACTAATAAAACTCGTTCCAGATTATTTAATATGTTTCGTCTTTTATCTGGCTTTTAGAATACACGCAAGGAAGTTTGGCCCAAAAGGATAACGGGACAAAATCTTCCTGCTCTTTTTTAGAAAAAGCGATGCTTCAAAAAAGTTTCTTGAAGAACTCCGAGAGCTTTTTCCGCAAAATTCTGTTCTTTGTCTGCTTTATTAACAATAAGGGTCGAGAATAGTCGATCATCATCAAGATCGTCTAATGCCATGCGTGCAATAGCTGAATCTTCGATAAAGATACCGCATTCATCATGATAGGAAAAACTATTTGCGGACATATTAAAACTACCAATAAAGACTTTTGAGTCATCGATAACGAGAATTTTTTTATGATACAAAACACCGGTTATGAGATATTCATAGACTTCGTCAAATTGAGGGTAATTTGCTTTATTTAATTGACCAAAACAAAGGGCCGCAAAAGGTCCATTGCCAATGTTATTATTTGTTATGAGTATCTTTTTAGCGCTGCTGCTACGCATGACATCAAAAAATTGCTCAGCATAATATTCAGGTGGAAAGAAAAACATTTGCGCAAATACAATCGAACTATGAGCACCAAGAAGCCATGAGAGCATCCGCTCTGGGATTTCGTTGTGATTAATTGAAAAGAGCTGGTCAGGATCGTTATGCGTAAATTTTAATTGTACGTGCTCTTGGTAACGCAGATTTTTGTCTTCAAAAAAATTCTGAGACGAAGTCCTGATTTTGAAAGAAGGAAAATTACAGTCTGGATGACCTTCGACTTTATGCCATTTCATAAAGAGTTTAAAAAAGTAGTCTATGCCTTCTTGAACAGCGGGTCCTTGAACGAAAGCATCGGTATCTCTGAAAGACTCTGAAACGAAGGAATTCTTAGTTGGTAGCCAATTCGTAGATTTTTCAGGCTCTTTTAAACCTGTTTTTGTCATTGATTTAGTGAGACCACTTCCGCCAACGGCCATTACCGAGATGTTATCGTTGGAGATAATTTGCAGCTTGCTATGTAATTCCATGGTAGCCGGCGAAATGAGACCCCTGGAATGTACAGAAGTAACGATATAAAAAAAGCGCCCAGCGAAGATTTCTTTGAAAGCTGCGAGGAGTTCCTCGTCTTCGGATTCCAAAAAGCCCTTACTTAATAACAAGAAAGTTTTTAATTCTTTATGTTCAGCCATTTGAAAGGATATTTTAATTAACGTATCCCTAAATATTTGACCTCCGGCAAAATTAAACGACCAGAGCAATAAATTTTCAGCAGCGCTAATCATAGAATTCCGCATGCTAAGCGTTTCGCTGCCATTGCGAGAGAGAGCAACGATATGATTATTTATATCAGCAGAATAGAGCGATAAGGATACTAAAACTGTCAGTAAAATAATTGATACTTTGTTTTTCATATTTTAATCCTATTTTTATTTATTCTTACTATAGGGTAATATATATTTAAATTTAAAAGTAAAGGGGTGGATTTTAGATGTTGTTTATATGCTATATTTGTAGTGAAAACGTAGGTGAGATTCAATAAATGTCGAGACAAAATAATAGCTATGGTCATAGCCTGCGTGTTTACGAATTTCGATGGCCAAATTATTTTCACGAGCTACGTGTGCCAAATCATCAAGTCTGAGCTGCTCTTCTAAAAAAGGGTCGGCTTCTCCTTGGTCGATTAAAATGGGCTGAGTTTTAGGAGTTTTTTTTAGAATCTCGACGGTATCATAGCTTTCCCACTCAGAACTCTCGTTGCCCAAATAAAGACTTAAAGCATAACTGCCCCATGGCGATCGCATTGGTGCACAAATAGGAGCAAAAGCGCTCAGCGATAAAAATACATCGGGATTCCTGAGGCCAATAACCAGTGCACCGTGCCCTCCCATGGAGTGACCCATAAGAGACTTTTTGCCGATTAAGAAATTTTTACTAAGAAAATCTGGTAATTCGAAAGCTATGTAATCATACATATTATACGAAGTTGACCAGGGGCTTTGGGTGGCGTTGACATAAAAGCTTGCGCCTTCACCAAAAGTCCAATGCTCATTGTCACGTTCTATATGGCGATTGCGCGGGCTTGTATCAGGTGCGACTAAAATGAGGCCAAGTTCTTCGGCAACACGCAATGCACCTGCTTTCATCATGAAATTTTCGTCGCTCGAACTAAGGCCGGCTAAAAAATAAAGGGCAGGGCATTGTTGTTTTTGGGCTTTGGAGGGCAGAAAAATCGAGAAATTCATGGGGCCATTACAAGATTTTGATTCATGGGTATAAAATCTCAGTGATCCTGAAAAACACCGGTGCTCAGAGCGAAGCGTTAACATGAAAATCTCACCACGCTGCGAATACTTTCTTTGCGTTTCATAAGGGCGAAAGCCTCGTTTATTTTTTCTAAAGGCATCTCGTGAGTGACCATTTCGTCGATTTTAATAACGCCGCGCATATAGTTATCAACATAGGCCGGTAATTCGCTACGCCCTCGTACGCCGCCAAAAGCAGTGCCCTTCCAGGTGCGACCGGTGACCAGTTGAAAGGGCCGGGTTCGGATTTCCTGACCCGCAGCAGCGACGCCAATTATCGTCGAGAGCCCCCAGCCTTTATGACAAGACTCAAGCGCTGCACGCATTAAATCGACCGAGCCCGTGCATTCGAAAGAATAATCGACACCGCCATGGGTAAGATCAACGAGATATTCGACGAGATTTTTCTTTAAATCTGTCGGGTTAATAAAATCTGTAGCTCCCAGCTGTCGCGCGAGTTCGAATTTTCTTATGTTAGTATCGATGCCAATAATTCTTGAAGCTTGAGCCATAACAGCGCCTTGGATGACGCTTAAACCAATGCCGCCCAGACCAAAAACAGCGACACTTGAGCCAGGTGTAACTTGAGCAGTGTTGCGCACGGCACCTATGCCTGTTGTTATACCGCAACCAAGAAGGCAAATTTTTTCAAGCGGAGCATCTTTGCGGACTTTCGCAAGCGCTATCTCAGGAATGACGCTATAGTTTGAAAAAGTCGATACGCCCATATAATGACGAACTAAAGTATTTTTATAAGAGAATCTGCTTGTTTGGTCAGGCATGAGGCCTTTTCCTTGTGTTATACGAATAGCCTGGCAGAGATTAGTCTTGCCTGAGAGGCAAAATCGGCAGTTTTGACATTCCGGAATATAAAGCGGAATAACATGATCGCCTTTTTGTAAAGATTTTACGTCCGAGCCAATTTCTTCGATAATACCTGCACCTTCGTGACCAAGTATACAGGGAAAAAGTGCCTCAGGGTCATCTCCACTCAACGTATAAGCATCAGTGTGGCATACGCCACTTGCAACCATGCGTACAAGAACTTCATGCGCTTTTGGAGCGCTTACGTCGATTTCACAAAGTTCGAGGGGATCAGAAGCTTTAAAAGCAACTGCGGCTAGGGCTTTCATGGCTTTACTCCATGCATGATTGAGCTCATACAACAAATTATAAAGCCTAATTATTCCTAAAGTGATCTTTGTAATAAAGACGGAAAACGATCGGCAAGCTCGCTCGGAAAGATTCCCTTGGTGCTTTCTGAAAATCTCCGAGCAGCGCAGATTTGTAGGCTCGTAGCTAATACAACAGCAGCCAAAGGCGAGCGCGATTGTGCTAATAATCCGCCGATAGCCCCGGCTAACATGTCACCACTGCCACCAGTAGCCAATATCGGAGCATCGCCTGAAAGTGCTATAGTTCCATAGGGCTCTTGTCTAATAAGCGTTGTGGCGCCCTTGAGAACCCAAATCGTTATACCGGTGGGATTAAAAGCAAGCTTGGCCAAATTTTCTATAGCTAAAAAACGATCGCGCTCAATAAGTTGTGTGCTTACTCCTAAAAGTTTGGCAGCCTCTTGGGGATGAGGGGTGCAAATGAGCGTATTGCTTTTAAGATCGAGCTTGGCATCATGGATCAAAGCAAGGGCATCGGCATCAAGAATAATATTTTTCACATACGATACGCTGCTCTTAAGCAAAGAACGAGCTCGTGCTAAATCATGCGGTTTTTGCCCAAGACCAGGGCCTATAACAAGACCCGATATTTTTTTAAAAAAATCAGGCGTTGTAAATTTCTCATGCTTTTTCATAAATTCAGCGAGATCGCTTGGATGAAGACTTGGTGTTTTTGATGTAAGAAGCGTAACAAGACCAGCACCAACTCTAAGAGCTGCACGAGCAGCAAGCCTCGAAGCACCAATAAAATTAACGTGGCCTTCTAAAATAGCCACATGGCCAAAATCGCCTTTATTGGAAGATTTTCCCAAGGGCTTAAGTAAAAAATTTAAGGGCTCTTGAGAATCGGTATAAAAATTACTGGCCGGTTTTGAATAGTAAAGACCAATATCGCAGACTTCAACTTTTCCTACTAATTTTTTAGTAGGCTCACTGACATGACAACGTTTGAGATGACCAAAAGTAATACTATAATCAGCTCTAACATGAGCTCCCAGAGGGAGGCTTGCTTCTAAACTAAGACCTGATGGAACGTCGATGCTAACAACGCGACAGTTATGAGTTCCTAAAGTTTGCCGTAAAAAATTTATATATTCTATCGCGGCAAGACTCAGTCCTTGTGGAGCGCGCGAAAGTCCGGCACCGAAGATGCCATCTACTATAACTAAGGCTTTATTTTCTAAATTTTCTAACTGCTTTAGATCACGCATAAATCGGAGCGTTGGCTTAGTTAAGCGAGCACAAATTTTTTCTAAGAGCTCAAGTTCTCGCGTGAGACTTTCGCCAAAGCGATTTCTTTCAGCCGTAAAAAAAATACTTATATCAAAATGATGACCAAGTAATTGTCGTGCGCACACAAGAGCATCTGCACCGTTATTACCAGGGCCGCAGAAAATAGCTACGTGAGCTTTAGTTCCCAAAAATTGTTGTAAAATTTCGGTAACGCGATTGGTAACTGCTCTCCCGGCGTTTTCCATGAGCAAAGAAGGCGGAACTCCTAACTCATGAATAGTATAATTTTCAGCGGCTTTCGCTTCGATGCTATTATCGACAGGTTTGAGTGAAGGCCACATGGTGATCATAATTAGCCTTTATGCTGATCTTTTTTGTTCATACTAAGACGCCATAATAAATTAGCAATATTAGCATCTTGAGGATTCTCTTGATAAGCAAGCATGGCATGTTGTTTGGCAAGGTTTTCATCGCCATTTTGTAAATAAAGCTGCGCAAGCATTTCATGAGCACTTGCTGAAGTAGGATCGCAGCGAATAGCTTTATTTAACATATTGAGAGCATCTAAAGGCCTCGCGGCTTCCATATAGCCCCCTCCAAGATTGGCGAGAAAATCAGCAGAGCCTGGCGATAATCTTACCGCTCTTTCGAAAGCTTTAATAGCTTCTTGAGTATTACCGCACTGTGAATGCAGACGACCGAGGCTATTGGCAAGCTCAGCATCTTCTGGGCGCGCGTCATAGGCTCTTTTTAAAAAGGGCAAAGCGGATTCTGGCTGTCCTATTTCCATGAGAGCAGAGCCTAAGGCGCTCAATATAGTAGGGTCTTTGCAGTCTTGTCGCAATGCTTTTTGAAATTCGACGACGGCCATACCCCATTCTTGCAGGCACTCATACGATAGGCCAATCAAATAATTATCATGACCAGGAGGCATAGTATGTTTCATACTAAAAGCAGCTTCTATGAGCTCAAAGTATTCATCTGGTACTACCCCTAGATGAAAAGTCCCTACACCATGAGGTGGAAGTACTATTTCTTCAAAGAGAGAAAGCGGATCTGTTCCGTCAGGCGCAATCATTTTGAAGAGTGTTGTTGCTTTTTCGTTAACAGCATTAATTTCATTCCAATTGGCTGATTTACTGGCAATAGTGAGTACATCTTCGTTGTGAGCTACTAATCTTACACTGCCTTGGTAATTTATACTCAGCTGTTCCAAAAGTCCTTTTATAAGCTCGGGGAATAAAGCAATGCTTGCGACTTGCTCTCCCACTACCGAAAAAACGTTTGATGCAAGATGAGGGCCGAATATAACGCGGGCCTGATAGTGATGGCGGTAAAGATGCCGTGCACAACGCCTGAGCCAATGGCTAAATACCAGAGGTCCACCATCGTTGCTTGTCTGGACCGATTTTTGTTTGCCTTTATTTTCTAACGACGCACATAAAGCGAAACCATTTTGAAGCGAAGATAAAGCGTGAGGCCGTGCTTTCAGGTGTACCAGTGATCGCACTGAAGTTGTAGGAAAAGAAGAGGAACAATCGAGATCTTCAAGATTAAAATACTTTATGTAATTCTCTGGATCTTTATCATAGTGAGCGAAAAATATATCATCGCAGAGTGTTGCATAATCAAAAGATTTTGAAAGACCGTTGGAGAAATATCTAAAATGGCCATTACTTAATTGCCATTGATAATTATTAAATATTTTTATGAGAGCTTTTAATAAAGCTGGAAAAAACATGAATTTATTCTGCAAAATATTAATACTCATAGTAATCGCACTTTGTATCGAAATTTCTCGCCATAAACTAAGAGCAACGAGGCGCGTGATATCAAAAGGGTAATTATACGTTCCGTTACTAATTATAGCTAAACGATTAGATATACGTTCTTTTATAATAAAACTATTTTGTGCTAAATTATTTTCCCATAGGCGATTATATGCTTCAAGATGATAAAAAAATAATACATAGACGCTCGATACCGTACCTTCTTGTTCACCCAACCGCTGAGCCCATGAAGAGACTGAATCGTTGTAACAAATATTTCGTAGATGATTATAAGAAATTTTTATAATTATATCATTGTTGTGTCGCTCTGGAATAAGAGAATATTGTGTGCGATCAGCAATTTTTTTTATATCGAGTAGCGAAGTATTTTTTTGCGGTATGCTGAGCATATAGACGCCACAATTTATTTCCTGAATTAGGCTTTGCTGAGCTCCTTCGGTAGCTTTTATCTGGTTATTAATGCGTTGACCTACCTGCATACAAGATGCGTCTATGTTATCGGTATAGTCAACCCAAGCTATGTTGGTTGTTTTAGACATGAGAGAAATATATCATGCTAAAAATTGTTAAATTATTAAATTTAATAATATACAAAAAATGCTTTTTATTCATGCGACTTCAGAAGCTATGTCGCTTACTGCCACACCGTGACACCTTCACGCGGGCAGGTATTTTGCACGACACATATGCTGCAATGAGGCTTTTGAGCTTTGCAAACACGGCGTCCATGAAGAATAAGGGTCATATGTGCAACGCTCAGCATATTTTTAGGAAAGAGCTCACTCAGCTCGCTTTCTATTTTAGCGGGCGCATGATTTTTTGTTAGACCAAGACGAAAGGCGACACGTGCTACATGAGTATCAACTGCTATTGCTTGAATATTAAAAGCATTGGCTACAATTACGGCAGAAGTTTTTTGTCCCACACCTGCAAGGCTTTCTAAAAGATGTCGATCATGAGGTACCTTGCCATTAAAATCATGTACTATTTTTTGTGCGGCTTTACATAAGTTTTTTGCCTTGTTGCGAAAAAGACCCAGCGTTTTAATATAAGGCTCGATATCTTCAGGTCGTGCTCGCGCAAAATCTTCGACATGCTTAAAACGCTTAAATAAAGCAGGAGATATTAAATTCACCGCTTTGTCAGTTGTTTGCGCCGACAAAGACACAACAACTAAGAGCTGCCATGGGTCACTCTTGTCATAGTCAAGCTCAGTTTTTGCATCGGGGTAGCTTTTCATAAGCGTCGTTAAAAAATATCGAGCTTTCTTTTTAAGTTCAGATGTCATAATTTATGTGCTTCGTAAAATTTAACGCGCTCTAATTTATCGCTATAAATTAGACCTGCACTTGGGGTTAGCGCTTGCGTGAGTAAATAAGAATATATATTTAAAGCCTCTTGGTAGTTTTTTTCAGCCATGAGACATGCGGCTTTCATAGCCCAGGCTTCTTCAAGAATAATCGAGGGTAATAATATATTTGGCGTTAGTATATCGTGAATTAGCACTAAAGCTTCTTGATATTCTTGAGCCCGCATAAGCAAACGAGCATAGACATAACGTGCGAACTTAACTAACAGTGTTTCAGGACCCGAATACTTACCAAGAGCCATGCCAAATTGTAATTCCGCTGTTTTATCGAGCCCCAAAGCGTTGAGCATAAATACAAGAGCATGCAAAAGCTGTTTATAATTCATGTCAATGCTGTGATTAAGTTCACTAAGAAGCTCATTTTGAATTAAAATCTGTCGATGGGCGCTTGGATTTAAAGCTTGAGCATCGATGTTTTTAATAAGCTCAAAGGCATCAGTGAAGCGCTTTTCTTGTATTAAAGCCTGTAACTCATATAAATAAGCTTCGCTCAGGCGCGGGTCGCCTGATTCTTTGAGTAAATTTTTAGTCGCTCCAATAAGCTCTAACGCCTGAGCATTCTGCTTTTTTTGCAGTAATAATTTAATAGACGATAAAAATAAATCTATTTTTTCCACGCTCTTAAAATTATCTAATTCTTTGATAGCTGAGCTAATTTCTAGATTTAAGAGCGCTTGTTTAAATTTTATGATGGGTTCTGTTTTATGGACAGTGCAGTCGGCCGTGAGTATTCCCGTATGGCCGAAGTTTTGACGTGCCCACAAAAGCGCATAAGTTGGTACAGGTTCGCCTAGGCGAGAGGAGAATCGCTTGAGATAAGCAGTGAGCTCTTCTGGGCTCTTAAATAGCGCTCCGAGTGAGCCTGCCTGCGCTATTTTTTGTAAAGCGAAAGCTCGGTCGTGCTCAGCGCTATTTTCTAGATAAAAATTTAAGAATGCGCCCGAGAAAATATATGCAGCTCTAAAATCATTGCGGGAAAAATCGAGCGGATTCATCGAAAAAAGGGTTTTAATATTAACGCCTCTATGAGCTTGTTCTAAAGCCTGAGCCTGTTGCATAAGATCAAGATTATTGGCCACTGCAAGTTCAGGAGTTAGTACCATGGCGAGGCCTTCGGTGAGTGCCATATTAGGAACAACAAACCAACGTCCCGGCAGGCCCCACAGTGTTTTCGCATATTCTCCCACATAAATATGAGCCAGTTCATGACCAAGAACCGGATGGGGTATATGGCTTTGCGCTATATGAATCTCTCTTTGCTTTGGTTGAGCAAAATGAACGTTTTTTGCTCCGGTATATAAAGCTTTTTGATCGTCATCATGATGCAGCCAAATAATAAGAGGCTTAAGACTCAGCGTGCCTAATTTTTTACCGAGGCGTTCTTGATAAAAAAGCGCTTCGTTGAGAATGGCCTGAGCTTCTGAAACGCTGGTAAAATTAGCATTGGCATAAACGCTAATATTATCAGCTGTTTGCTTTAAAGAATAATCTTGTATGAGTTCTTGTTTATTTTTACCAACATCGCTCAGACTTCGCGTATGTAAAAGCATCGCCCCAGAACTTAATATTAAAAAAAGCACAAAGTAAAAGCTTCTCTGAGCTCGGCTTTTGGGCCATAAACAAAGTGCTAAAGCTATAAGAGCACAAGCAAAACCAAGTGTGCCAAGGCGAAAGGCTATAACTACGGGCGTAATTTCTCCGCCTTCGAGCAAATCGGAAGTGATTATCAAAGAAATATCGCTGAGAAATCTAAAAAGCGAATCATGCCACCAAAAGTGTAATTTAAAAGCACAATAAGTCGCATAGAATAAGAACCATAGGAGAAACTTGAAGCTTAGTCTTGCCAAAGCACGGCTTATCATAGAGCCAATTACGGTGTTTAAGAGCAATGGTGGTATTAAAATAAGAAAAAAGGCACCCACACCAAAGCCTGCACTGCAACTGCTCACAAAAAAGCTTCGTATATATAATAAGCCAAAAATTAAACTTAGCAAAAGCGCAAGCCAGGCAAGCTCGCGCTTTAATATTAAAGAAAAATCTGGGCTTCGTCCTCGCTCGCGAGAAGCACCAGCCAAAGCAAGCAAGGGCCCCATAATAAGCACATATAAATTAGCCGATTCAAAACCGGGCGTGCTCAGCATCGGCATATAAAAAGTCGCCAAAAATACCAGCACAGCCAAAGCCAAAAGCATGAGATGTATCCCAAGATTAAGGCTTATTTTTGAATTTTGCTTCACCAAAAGACCCTTTATATTTATATTTATTTACGTTTTTTGTTTTTCTTCCGTGCAAGCTTTTGAGATTTACGTTTGTCTTTAGCAATTTTTAGGGGAACTTTGGGGGTGCTCATGCGTGAAGCAACTGAGCCTTGTTCACCCATAAAATCCATGGGATTTATTTGACCTGGTCTACCATATCTTTTACCTACTTCTGCAGCACGTCCCATCTGCTTAAACATGGGAGAATTAGCTAAAGCCTGGGGATTTTTGCCCATGAGTTGCATCATATTACGCATCATCATGAAACGCTCAAGTAAGCCATCGAGCTCTTTGATACTGCGCCCACTGCCTTGGGCAACGCGCTCGCGCCGACTTTTTTGTTTCACCAAGAGCTCGGGGCTTTTGCGTTCAAGCTTGGTCATAGAGAAAATCATGGCTTCAAATTTAACAAACTCTCTTTCGTCTATCTTTGTGCCACTTGGTAATAAATCTTGCAGCCCTGGAATGCGCTCTAAAATACTTTGAAACGATCCAACTTTACGCATAAGTTTGAGCTGTTTAATAAAATCATCAAAAGAAAAGCTGCCTTTTAAGAGTCTTTCTGCATCTTTTTCAGCTTCTTTTTCGTCTACGTGCTTTTCGAAATCTTTGACCAAAGAAACAATATCGCCCATGCCCAAAATTCGGCTTGCAAGCCCTTCAGGCCTAAAGAGCTCAAGGCTTCCTAAGTCTTCACCCATACCTAAAAATTTAATAGGCTTTTGGGTGATTTCTTTAATAGACAAAGCCGCGCCACCGCGTGCATCACCATCAAGCTTGGTCAAAATAAAGCCGCTTACGTCCAGACGCTTATTAAACTGCGCTGCAGTATTAACGGCATCTTGCCCGATCATGGCATCGACAACGAGATAAATTTGTTGAGGTTTTACTTCGGCTTTTATATCATCAAGTTCAGCCATGAGTTTTTCATCGATAGCAAGCCGGCCTGCAGTATCAAATATAAGAGCATCGCATTTAAGCTCTTGGGCTCTTATGAGAGCTTCACGGCAAATTTCCTGAGCTGAAGCATTTTCACGATGATAAACAGGAACACCCAAACGCTCACCCAATAGAGCAAGCTGTTGGGCCGCACCGGGGCGATAAATATCAGCTGCTACTAAGAGCGGGCGGCGTTTATATTCTTCTTTGAGTAAACGCGCGAGTTTTGCGCTCGATGTAGTCTTACCACTGCCTTGCAAACCGACCATCATGAAGCGGGCGAGTTTGTCATCAAGCTCAAGTTTTTCGCTTTGTGGACCCATGAGCGCTTCAAGTTCGGAAAAACAAATACCAATAAAGTGCTCAGACGCGCTTAGTTTACGAGTTTGACCCTTGCTGTCTTTAACGGCAGTCTTGACATTAATACCCAAGGCTCGTTCTTTTATACGGCTCAAAAACGTCTTAACGACCGAATATTCAACATCGGCATCAAGCAAAGATATTCGTACTTCATTGAGCGCATCGGCGATGTTTTTTTCGCTCAGTGTTGTTTCTTGTCTAAGTAGGTTCCTAGCCGCGCTAAAACCTTTGGAAATCGTATCAAACATGTGAGAGGGCTCCCAGGCCAAAATCTTTAAGCAATCGCACGAAAAGCTAGTGTAAACAGCCTGCTTGAGCAACCCATGGGAAAATAGCGTGAAAAATCAGTTGCCTAAAGTCGTTCATAGGCAGATACCGACTGCAAATTCGCCTTTTGGGCATAATGCCGATAGGATTATCAGATGTGATGGCGCTCGTGAGCATGAGCATTTGCAGAGGTTTTTTGTGACCAAGAGTGAGCTCATTGATGATATTGCCCTACAAACGCCCGAGATCGAAAGGCGTGATGTCGAGCTTATTGTCAACACCATTTTACAAACCATGACGGATGCACTATCCCAAGGACAACGAATCGAAATTCGTGGGTTTGGATCTTTTGTTCCTAAGCTAAGACGTGGTCGTGTAGCACGTAATCCTCGCACGGGGGCTGAAGTGAAAGTGCCGGAGAAATTCGTGCCTTTTTTTTCGGTAGGCAAAGAACTCAGGGAGAGAATCAACAATGGTCCTCCTAAAGATCAGGCTTATGGCAACGATCGTTCACCATGGCATGAATAAAAGAGAAAGTTAAAAAAGTGTGAAAACTGCAGCTCTGATTATTATTGGCGATGAAATTTTAACAGGCAAAGTTAAAGACGAAAACAGTCTGGTCTTTGCCAAGCTCATGTTTAGTCAGGGCATAGAACTTAAACGCATAATTATTATCCCCGACGAAGTTGCTATTATCGCAAGTAGTGTTCGTGAGTTCTGTAATACTTATGATTACGTCGCAAGCTCGGGTGGCATAGGTCCTACACACGATGACATGACTTTAGAAGGCGTTAGTTTGGGCCTTAATAAAAAATTATGCCAACACGACGAAGCTTTAAGTTATTTTCAAGCTGCCCAAGAAAGTGCCGGTCGCGGTTCGCATATATCAGATATTCAGCTTAAAATGCTTACTTACCCTGAATCTTCTCACGTCTATTTTGCCAAACCCATGTGGCTTGGACTCATACGCGTTAATAATTTATATATTTTGCCCGGGGTGCCGAGCCTTTTTAAAAGACTTTTGGAAGCATGGGCTCATCTTTTTGTTGGTGATAAATTTTTTCGCCAAGTTATTTATACCGATCGTTTTGAGAGCTCTATAGCAGCTGATTTAGCTAAGATTCAAACCAAATTTTCTACGACTAAAATCGGCTCTTATCCGCAGGAGCCTGATAAAAGCTTTAGGGTCATCGTGACTATAGAAGGTCGTGAAGAGCAGAGGGTGCTTGAGGCAGCGCGAGAAATTTTGCCGCTTATACAAGGGCGCATAAAAATTTAAGTATTATACCAAACCAACGCGAGTATCTTATGAGTAAATCTCAAAAATATGAAGAATGGCAGGCTTTGGCTGAACATGAGCTTAAGGGCCACAAGCTTGAAACTCTTATGCGCACGTCTTTGGAAGAAATAAAAATTAAGCCACTCTATACTGCAACAGATTTACCAACAGATTTACCAGACAATGCCGAAAGCTATCCTGGTATTTTTCCCTTTAAGCGCGGTATTCGTGCGACGATGTATACTCATCGTCCCTGGACCATTCGTCAGTATGCGGGTTTTTCCAGCGCCCAAGCATCTAACGCTTTTTACAAAGAGTGTCTCGCTCATGGTCAAAAAGGCTTGTCGATCGCTTTTGATTTGCCAACCCATAGAGGCTATGACTCCGATCATCCCCTGGTAGCAGGCGATGTCGGCATGGCAGGAGTAGCCATAGATTCAGTTTTGGATATGAAGACGCTCTTTTTGGGCATAGATTTAAGCCAAGTCAGTGTATCGATGACTATGAACGGAGCGGTACTTCCGGTGCTTGCTGCTTTCATCGTTGCAGCTTTAGAAAGCGGCGTTAGCCAAGATCAACTTTCGGGTACTATTCAAAACGATATTCTTAAAGAATTCATGGTGCGTAATACTTTTATTTATCCACCAGAGCCTTCTATGCGTATCGTTGCTGATATTATCGAGTATTGCACCCATAATTTACCCAAGTTTAATTCGATTAGTATAAGCGGCTATCACATACACGAAGCTGGAGCTGATTTGGCTGTCGAGCTTGGTTTGACTTTGGCCGATGGCATCGAATATGTGAGTGCAGCACTTAAACGTGGCATAGATATAGATAAATTTGCCCCAAGACTTTCTTTCTTTTTTGCAACAGGCATGAATTTTTTCATGGAAATCGCGAAACTTCGTGCTGCACGCGTTATTTGGGCCGAGACTATGAAGAGTCTGGGAGCGAAAAATCCTCAATCATGGCTCTTAAGAACCCATTGTCAGACTTCAGGTTGGAGTCTTGCAGCGCAAGATCCGTATAATAATATTATTCGTACAACTATAGAAGCACTGGCCTCTGTTCTTGGTGGAACTCAGTCTTTGCATACCAATAGCTTCGATGAAGCAATAGCCCTGCCAACTCCTGCTTCGGCACGCATTGCGCGAAATACCCAACTTATTTTGCAACATGAAACCAAAATAACCGACGTCGTCGATCCCTTAGGGGGCTCTTACTATGTCGAAAGTTTAACGCACGAGCTTGCTCAAAAAGCGCGGGTTATTATGACCAAGATAGAAAAAGCAGGGGGAATGACCAAGGCTATAAACAAAAATATACCCATGCGCTGGATACAAGAATCAGCTTTAAAACGACAGGCTTTGATAGACAGCAAGCACGAACTTATAGTCGGTGTTAATTGCTATGAAAATAATACTCAACCAGATTTTAAGACGTTGAGTATCGATAATCAACAAGTAATAAAAGAACAGCTTGAAAGCTTGGCCAAGCTTAAAGCCTCTCGTGATGAGAAGCTGGTTACTAAAGCGTTGGAAGCATTGAGTGCCGGGGCGAAGTCACATGCTAATTTATTAGAGCTTAGTATTAACGCCATGAGACAGCGCGCAACGCTAGGGGAAGTAACACTGGCGCTTGAGCGCGTATTCAAACGCCATGAACCAGCGATAGCAAGCTCGGGAGGGGTTTATAATCACGTGTATGGCCCAAGCGACGAAGCGCAAGAATTACGTGAAGAAATAAAGAGATTTTCTAAAACCGAAGGACGTCAGCCACGCATCTTGGTCGCCAAGATGGGGCAAGATGGTCATGATCGCGGTGCGAAAGTCATCGCAAGCTCTTTTGCCGACTTTGGCTTTGATGTTGATTTGTCTCCTCTTTTTCAAACTCCCGAAAGCATTGCTCAACAAGCTGTTGACAACGACGTTCATGTCATAGGCGTATCGACGCTCGCCGCAGGGCATAATACGCTTGTGCCGGCCCTCTTAAACGAACTTAAAAAACTCAAAGCACGGGATATAATAATTATACTAGGCGGTGTCATTCCTGTTCATGATCAAGAAAAACTCAAAGCACTGGGCGTGGCCGAAATTTTTGGCCCGGGCACTCATGCGCTTCATGCAGCGAGAGCCGTGCTCAAGAGAATAAGCCGATGACGCCACAAGAGCTTTGCGCGGCTTTTAAGCACAGGCAGCGCTCGGCCCTCGCCAAGATAATTACGCACGTAGAAAGCGATGCGCCCGCGAGTCGTTTGTATGCAGATGAAGTTTTGGCGCTCTTAGAAAAACCTGCGAAACCAAGTATTCGCATTGCTATATCTGGTCCACCAGGCGTTGGGAAAAGTACTTTTATTAACACGCTTGGACAAAAGCTTTTAGAATATAATTTTAAGATTGCTATTTTACCTATTGATCCTGCAAGTGAACTAAGCTTCGGTAGTATTTTAGCCGATAAAACACGCATGGCCTCTTTGCTCGGTCGACCCGATGTTTATATTCGCCCTTCATCGTCGCGTGGTATTTTGGGTGGTATTAACGCTGCTATGAGTGACGTTATATTTGTCGTTGAGTCTTTTGGCTTTGATCTGGTTATTATAGAAACCGTTGGTGTAGGGCAATCAGAAGCGTTGGCTTATACGCTGGTCGATCATTTTGTGGTTTTGCTCCAACCTGCTTCAGGTGATTTTTTACAGGCGATCAAGAAAGGCATTTTAGAACGAGCGGATTTTATTCTTGTTAATAAAGCCGATACAGAACTTCAGGATCAAGCCAAGCAGAGTCTAGAAGCTTTAAGTCAGGGTTTGCCACAGCATATTTATTTATCAGCTATAAGTGCATTAACAGGCATGGGCATCGATAATTTTTTAAAAAATTTATTAACAAAACATGCGCACAAGATAGACACTCATAGTTTATTAAAAGAGCGTAAAAGGCGTTTTGAAGGCTTTTTTAATTTTGCTTTGCAAGAGCGTTTATGGCCTAAAGTCTTAGAAAAAATATCGCCGATCATGCCTCTTTCAGAAATCCTAGAACAAGTAGATCAGGCAGCCCAAGGTGAAAAAGCCTTGGGGCCCATGCTTGATTATTTATGTGATAATATTATTCGTAAACTTGGTTATAAAAATTATAAGTAATATTCATAGCTTAGTGGCCTTAAGCTCATGGACTTGCCAGGCCACGTTTGAAGCCGTATGAGGCTTTATGAGAAAAATTCTAGCCTTTGAAACCAGCTGCGATGATACTGCCGTGGCAATAGTAGACGAAGCAGGTGTTATTTGGGGCGAAGCGCTTTATTCACAGGTCAAAGAATATGAGTCTTTCGGTGGTGTTGTACCAGAAATTGGCTCTCGAGCTCATATAGAACAAATCTTATTAGTCACCAAGCAAGTATTTGCTCAAGCTCAGCTTAAGCATCAAGACATAGACGCTGTGGCTGCGACCTTTGCACCGGGACTTTTGGGGCCTTTATTGGTTGGAGCAAATTTTGCCAAAGGCCTTGCGCAAGCCTGGTCTATTCCCCTCATAGCAGTGCATCATATTGCCGGTCACATCTGGGCAGGTTTTCGCTGCGAAGGCTTTCCCTTGGGGAGATTTGTCGCTTTAATTGCCTCAGGGGGGCATAGTGCTCTTTATTTATGTGATAAAAATTCTATCCAGACCCTTGGGCAAAGCCTCGATGACGCAGCCGGTGAAGCTTTTGATAAGATTGGCCGCGCGCTTGGTTTAGGCTATCCTGCCGGTAAAAAAATAGAAGACGAAGCCAAACGGGGCAATAAAGATCGCTTTGTTTTTCCTATAGCGCTGCGTCACGATCCGCATTTTAATTTTTCTTTTTCGGGACTTAAGACTAAAGCTTTATCATGTATTCGTGCTCAGGATAATTTAGATAGTCAATGCGTAGCAGATATTTGTGCTGGTGTACAAGAAGCCATTGCTACGGCGCTTGTTGAAAAGACTCTAAAAGCCGCTTTAAGTTTGAATATATCTTCTGTTGTTATAGGTGGAGGTGTGGCTGCCAATTCTTGTTTGCGTGCAAAACTAAGCGAGGCATGTGAAAAAGCCAACTTAAGTCTTTTTTTGCCCTCACCTCAGCACTGCACCGACAACGCCGTCATGATCGCTAAAGCTGCGCATATAAAACTCCAGGCAAATCTTTTGAGCGACTTTTCTACCGATGTACATGCAAGTTTGGCCATTGAAGATCAAGATTTGCTGGTGAAATAATACCCAAATAGCTGCTCCTGGTTTAGCCTAGAAAAAGTTATTATGGGGGAAATTATGAAAAAGCTGGCTATTTTTATGACCATCTTATTTGTCGTTGCTTGTACTAAGATCAATCCTAATTTAGAACCTGTTAATAGTCTTGAGATTTTCGAAGAGGGCATAAATCTTTGCGAAAAGAATAAAAGCTGTAGCTGTGGCTTTCCTGGTTGTGCTCTTATTTGTGAGCCTGAAAGTTCGTGTTCTTGTGATGCCGAAAGTTGTATGATCCTGTGTGACAAAGGCGCATCATGTCGCTGTAGTGGCAAGTATTGTCAGATCGACTGTGAAGAAGGTGCTCTAGACTGCGCGTGTAGTGGGAGTTCTTGCCTGGTTGTGCATCATGAGCGCTGTGAAGACAATGCTCAGTGTTCATGCCAAGAAGATAGCTGTACTATTAATTGCGGCATCAACGGCAATTGCCAATGCCACGGTGCTAATTGCATAACGACCTGTGCCGATAAAGCACGTTGTCACTGCTCGGGCGCAGGCTGTACCGTATATTGTGTAGAGGGTGGCATCTGTTCTTGTTCGGGCGAAGGATGTTTGAGCGTTCCTGTAAAAACTTGCGAAAAAAATCAAAACTGCTCATGTGATAAAAAAGATTGCGTTGTACCATGCGCAGCTGGTGCTCACTGCACATGTTCAGGAGAAAACTGTGCTGTAGTGTGCTCTTTGGAAGCTAAAACTTGTAGCTGTTCGGGCAAAAATTGCGTAATCGATGGCTGTGCGAATACTAACGATCCGCGTTGCTCGTGCACAGGTGAAGATTGCATGATTATGCCGGCAACTTATTAACCAAAACTTATTTATCTATTTCTTCGGCGCTTATTCCCAAAGAATATAAAATCCATGGTAGATCGCCAAGATCTGCTTGAGCCAAGAGATGGGGTAAGGCTTGTGCAACGAAATAAGCGGGCGAGCGTAGATAAAATCTTGGTTCTCGCGTATTTTCGAGAAAAATACTGATTTTTATATCACCCTCTGGCCCTGAAACTTCACCAAAAGCAAAGGGGTGCACTGCTTGATTCACCGTAAGTGGTCGATTGTCGATGAGAGCAAGAGAGCTGTTTAAAGTATTTTTTTTAAGCCATTCTAGACAGGATTTAATATCAAAAATACGCAATGAAAAGCGAGCCCAGGCATCCCCACCTTCACTAATTTCCCAAGAAGGGCCATCGTTAAGGCCCGGTCGTTGAAAACTACTCCGATTGGCACGGAGATAAATTCCGCTGAGCCCAAAAGATGCAGCCATACTCAAAGTAACAACAGCTTTTTTTCGTAAAATTAAGCGGGCATTGCTGTGAAAATTTAAACTTGCTTCTAATTCTTGAAAAATATTTTCAAGACTTTCAAGCAAATTTATTATCTCTTGTTTTTGAATTTGTTCAGGCGCATAAATATGAACCCGTGTAAAAATATCAGCAAGTGGTTTCATTATATTAATAGCTGTACGCGCTAAGTCATTGAGGGCATCGAGTTTTAAACTTAAGAGAACATCGCTGATAACCTGTGCATGGTGATAAATGCGCGCAAAGCTGAGCACCCAGACGCGTAGGAGTTCAGTTTTTGGTTCAGTGCTCAAGGCACAAAGAGCTTCCATGGCTCTTGTGAGTGCCAGTTGATAAAAAACCGGAGTTTTAAAGTTAAGTAAAGCGAGTGCTTGCAAAGCTTCGTTATAAGAGAGTGTCGCAAGGCGATTTTCAAGTTCTTGATAATAAAAGCCTCTTTCAATTTGAGCGCTGATAATTTTTGTTCCGATAGTACTAAGACTTAATTTTATTTTAACCGGTAAATTATAGGCGATAGGATCAAAAATTACTTTTTCAATAGGGGCAAGTGAATGCGAGATACGTAGTCCAGGCTTGATTTGATCAAGCTCTTTTTGCTGTAAGCGTGAGATAATTAACGAATCATCATAGTTTAAACTATTTTTTTTCATGTTCTCGTCCAGCATCGTCAAATTCAATGCCAAATTTATGGCTTATATCTTCTTCAAGCCAAGGTGCGCCGGCAAAAAGAGCGGCAATACTTGGCACCAAAGATCCGAGGGGGGGCTGTAAAGTCATCGTTACTTGATAGGGTAATTTTAGGCTTTTAAGCTGATAGAGTATTTCCCATGGGGCCAAACGATCGTTGTTTAAAGCTTTTGGCCAAGGTAAAGTACCTGCTTTCAGAGCAATTATTTGATCGAGCATAATAAGCCTGGTATCGGGGTCGTTTTTCAGAAAGAAAGCCGCAGCTTGTACATGAAGTACTGAGATTTTAATAAAAAAAGCATTAGGTGTTGCCAGATCATCAAGAACAATGAGCCGTCCTAGGCGACTATCGATGAGCTTTTTTAAGCTTGTAAACATTGACGCGCCTCTTTAAGAATACCCCGAACATGAGCTTTATCGAGATTCATGCAGGTGATTTTAGCGTTAAAATTAAAGGGAATATTTAAAGCCTGATAATTATAATTATCTAAGAATTTATCACATATATTAATATGTAAAATAAATATATTTTTTGGCAATAAAATATAGTAATCCGAAAGTAGGCGGGCGAGTTTAGGGGAGATATAACCCCATACTATGAGCATATTTGCTTCGTAAATATGAGGGGAAGTATAGCAAAAAAAATTTTTAATAAAATAATTATTTTTAATATTATGAGCCATCGATGAACAGCAACATACACCATAAATATTAAATATATTAAGAGGAATAAAGCGATTGAGAAATAGGCTTTTCAACTTTTACCTCGTAACTGCTTTTTGCTCCACCAAAACAAAAAAGGACACAGCAAAGAAGCTATAATAATAATCATGTCTTTATGAGTTTGAATTAATTTGGTCGTGGCAATAAGCAAAAATATAAGTGACCAGAAGCTAAAATAAAGTATAAGATAAATAAAGAAATCTTGGGGTAAGAGCATCTGAGATTTCTTAAGAGCTTTGCTCTTAGATATAATCAAAAACTGGATCATGACATAAATAATTATGCCCAAAATTAAAAAAACAAGAAATATAAAAGAAATCTCTAACACTATAGGTATTCCTCTGAGTTACATATGCCTTGGTGATGCCCTCGGAGAAAAAATGCTGGCCAAAAACGATATAGAAGATGCCTACGAACGCATACGCCATGAAATCGTCTTAAGCCCTTGTCTTTATTCAACCCATCTTTCAGATCTAACCAGCGCACGCGTGTTTTTAAAATTAGAAAATATGCAATTTACTGGCTCTTTTAAAGAGCGGGGTGCTTTAAATTTTTTGCTTGCGCATCAAGATAAAGCTCTCAAGCACGTTGTGGCAGCATCTGCTGGCAATCATGCCCAGGCAGTTGCTTGTCATGCGGCACGTTTGGGGGTGAAGGCGACTATTTTTATGCCTCTTAACACACCTAATAATAAAATAGTCCAGACCGAACGTCTTCAAGCTACTGTTAGATTAGTAGGCAATAACTATGATGAAGCTTATAGTGCAGCGCAAGTTTTTGCGCATGATTCTCAAGCCAAATATATACATGGCTATGACGACCCTTATGTTATAGCGGGACAGGGAACCATAGGTCTGGAAGTAGTGCAGCAAATAGGTGTGCCTGATATAATAATAATACCCGTTGGCGGTGGAGGAATGCTTGCAGGCATGGCTCATTATTTTGCTCATAGTTCAGCATCAAAGCGCCCTCTTCTCATAGGCGTCGAAGCTCAGGCTTACCCCTCGATGGCACAGGCTCTTAATGCTGATAGCGAATGGCTCCCTACTTCAGAAAAAACTATAGCTGACGGCATAGCAGTCTTGACTGTAGGGAAACTTACTCATGAGCTCTGTGCTCTTTATAAGCCGCTCATGGTAAGCGTGTCTGATGAGCAAATTCAAAATGCCCTCATGATTCTTCTTGAACGACAAAAAATTATGAGCGAGGGGGCGGGTGCCGCAGCAACTGCCGCATTATTGCTTGCGCAAAATCGTGAATTATTTTTGGGCAAGACGGTAGTTGTCATAGTTTCGGGGGGCAATATTGATATTAGTTTATTAAGCAGACTTACAGGACAGGCACTCATAGGCTCAAGTCGTATGTGTAGACTTTCATGCGTGATCAAAGATTTGCCCGGATCTTTATCAAAATTATTAACTAAAGTGACCAGTGCTTCAGGAAATATAATAGACATTGCTCATGAACGTTCCTTTGCCGCGCTCAAGTGGAACGAGGTTTTGGTGACGCTCACCGTGGAGACCAAAGATAGTCTTCATGAGAAAAATTTATTCTCCATGCTTGACTCAGAAGGCTATGATATAAGCATCCATAAATTGGAGAAGAATTTTGGATCCTGAAGACGATCATCAGCATATAGTAAATTTTCGGCAAAAAAGCTTGCCCATTGGCTGGAGCCTTGCACTTCATGTGGCGGGCATAGGCACTTTATTGTGTCTTACAGTACTCTTATCTCTTTTGCCCTTTCAATATGGTCGGGTAGAGAACGATGCTATTACCGAAGCGCGTATTCTGGCTGAGGCTGTTTCGACTATTTACCAACGTTTGGGGGACAAAGAGCCCCGCGATTATGCTCGTCGTCTTTTGCTGAGAGTTGCACGAACGCCTCATGTAGCTTTAGTTAACGTAAACGATCACAAAGGCTTTGTGCGTTATAGTACAGATTCGCGCGAGCTCGGTAAACAATATGTTAATCGTTATGGGGTGACACGAGAAGAGAATTTTCTCACAGTAACCTACGTTGTTTCTGAAGCTGAAGCGGGGATTGGCAGTGTTCAGGTCGTCATAGATCGCGATCTCATGTTAGCTGACACTAATCGTTTGTTTGCTCAAGTAGCTTTAGGATTATTAGCTGTAATATTTATTCTGTCTTTTTTAATTAAGGGCCTCGTCGAGAAGTTGGTGAGTGCACGTTTGGCCAAACTTATGACCATGATAGAAAGTGCTGAACAGGGCTCTTTCTTGATTAGGGCTTCGGTGGATCGTTATGACGAAATTGGCCATGTTATAATAGGCTTTAATCACTTATTGGGTGTGATCACGCAAATTCAGGCGAGTTTTCTAGAAAAAGAACATAATTTAGTCGATGCTGAAGCTCAAAAAGGCATGCGTTTGCAGTTAGAAGAGACGCTTTTTCAGCTTGAGCGCTCCAACGAAAGTTTAAAACGTAAAGTTCAAGCCCAAGAATTACTTATGGAAGCTGCGCACCAATTGGGTGGGACTTTAAAGCGAGAATCGGTGGTCGAGCGCCTCGTTTCTTTGCTGCAAGAAAAACTTAACTGGCCCCAATTTGCGGTTTTTCTCAAAGAAACGTGCAGTCAAGATAAGCCTCTACTGAGACTTGCTGCAAGTTTTGGATTAAATAAAGATCTTCTGCCTTCCAATCTCAGAATAGAAATAGGCGAAGGTGTCTGTGGCCTGGTTGCCCAAACAGGGGCTCCGGTTATTATAGCAAATTTAGAAAAAGAGCAGCGCCTTACTATGTGGGAAAGTTCTCATCACCTACCAAGCCAAAACGATGCCAAAAAATCAGGGTCTTTAATGGCTGTTCCCATGATTCATAAGGGTCGGGTAACGGGCGTGTTTTTATTTCTTCACCCACAAACTAATATTTTTGATAGTGACGACATAAGTCTAATTTCTGCTCTTGGTGCACAAACTGCTTTGGCTATTGTTAATGCCGAACTTTATGAGACTACTTTAGAGCTTGCGACTATAGATCCTCTGACAGGCGTGATGAATAGGCGCGCTATGGTACGACAGATCGAATACGAACTCGCTCGAGCACAAAGATTTGCTACACCCATGTCTTTGTTATTGGTAGATGTTGACCATTTTAAAGCCTACAACGATCGCATGGGTCATGTGCTCGGTGATGAGGCGCTTAAGGCTATTGCGAATGCTCTTAAAGAGAACATTCGCAAAGTAGATTCTCTTGCTCGTTTTGGTGGCGAAGAATTTTGTGTAATTTTGCCTCAGGCTCATGAACAAGCCGTTCGGGAAGTTGCCCATAAGTTATGTGCGGCCGTGAGAGCAATAAAATTAAGAGGCGTAGAAAAACAAGAGCTTGGGCATCTTTCTGTTTCTATTGGTATCACCGTTGTCGGTGGGCAATCCGAAGTTCTCGATGCCGATCATGCAGTCATGGATATAATAGCTGCAGCAGATCAAGCGCTTTATGATGCGAAGCGCTTAGGTCGTGATCGTTTTGTTGTTAATCAGGCATCGTGGTGATTTATGAAAGATAATTTGGAAAATTCAAATAATTTAAATAATCAGGCTGAAATGCGGGAGCTTTTGCATTTTCAACTTTTTTACCGCCAGCGCAAAATAATAGCCACGTGGGCTTTAGCGGGCATTATTGCGTTCATGTTTTTGCTAGAAGAAATTTTTGGGGGAAGTACCAATACCGCGCTTCTCGTTAAAATGGGAGCCAACGTCTCTGAGCTTGTTGCTGCTGGTCAGTATTGGCGCCTTATGACCTGTGTATTTTTGCATGCAGGTTATATGCATGTTTTATTAAATACTTATGTACTCTTTGCTTTAGGCGGTTTTTTTAATCGCATTTTGGGCGATGCCGTGTATTTGAGTGTCTTCTTGATTTCAGGGATAACCGGGTCGCTCGCCAGTACTTTTTTAGGCAAAGCTCAGGTAAGCGTAGGCGCATCAGGAGCTATTTGGGGCCTCTTTGGCGCGAGTCTCGCTATAAGCTTTATAAAAAATCCACTCATTCCCGAAATTGTCAGGCTTAGTATGAGACGCGTTACGCTTATTAATCTGGCCATAAATTTAGGAGTTTCTTTCTTACCTATGGTCGATATCTGGGCCCACATAGGTGGCGGCGTCGGCGGATTTTTGGTGAGTTTAGGTATTATTACTGGCCCCTCTTCGCCTAATTTTATACGCATGAGAGCTTGGTTCTTTAGAGTCTTGGCGGTTTTATTTAGTCTTGCTTATGCACTGAGTATTGGAATAGCCATGGTCAAATTCAAACCTTGGGTTAACGAACTTGCGCTTCCTTTTGAAAGAATAACACTGCCCGGTGTGCCTTTTTCACTAAGCTTACCGCCAGCTCTAAAGATAACACCCGGAGTAAAAAACCAAACAAATAATGCGACTTTTACTTTTGGTAATCTCAAGTTTAATAATATAACTATAGAATTACATCTTATAAACGAGAGTGTTTTGCAAGAATCCCTCAATGACGACTGGCTCAGTATGCAGCGCAATAAGCTCCTCAAAGAACCGGGTCTCAGTGCTGATGTAAAAAAATCTATAGATTTAAGAAAAGAAAGTTTTGGTAATCTTTTATTTTTTCAGCAGGAGCTTAAGAATAAGTTAAATATTTATAATTATATTTTTATAAGAGATAATTATTTAGTTAAATTAATTCTAATTTTCGATACAAAAACCAAGCAGGTGGTTGTAGAAAATATGGCGCGAAAAATTATTGAAAGTTTGCAGAGCACATAAAAAATTACCCCAGAACGTGCTTTGATCTGGGGTGCGGGATTATATGAAGATTTTATTAAATACCGACTTCGGCATCTTTCATAAGGGCTTTATTATAAGTTATCTTTGCACGCGCTTTTAGATCAGTGAGATACTGCTGCATAAAGGCTCGTTTACGTGGAAAAAGTAAGCTGGTTTTAATCGATTCTTTTTCTGTTTCAAATTTGGCCATATCGGCATCTTCACGACTTTTGAGCCTGATGGCAAAAAATTGACCGTCTGATTCAAAAACTTCACTCGCGCTTTCGTTTGCCTTGGTGAGCTTAAATGCTTGCTCAACAAAAGTATCGGCTTTTCCTATTTTTGGTACGTAGGCCGAAGTACGATTAAAGCTTGTTGTTTGATCAGCTACGGGCTTGAGCGCATCGTCTTTAGTAGACGCCAAACCTGGTATGCTTATTTTATCCAAAGCGCGACCTGCTTTTAGTTGAGCAAGTGCTTCTTGAGCTATAGACTTAGCCTGAGCATCTTGGAGTTCTTTTTTTATAAGTGTCTCAGCAATTTCGTTGGTAGCTTGAGCCAGCGTGAGTTTTTGCTCGTCCATCTTATCAGTTGTTTTGATTATATGAAAACCAAAAGGACTTTCTACAATTTCGCTCACTTGATCTCTTTCAAGCTTAAATGCTGCTTTGGAAAACTCTTCGACCATTTTGCCGGCAGAGAAAAATCCTAAGTCACCACCTTGGGCTCGTGAGCCTAAATCATCAGATTCTGTGCTGGCAATTTTGGCAAAATCTTCGCCTTTCTTAACGCGATCAGCAAGAGCTTGGGCTTTTTCTTTGAGCTTAGCTTTCTCGTCTGCACTTATATCGGGGCTCGGAAATTTTACCAAAATATGGCTTGCTCGGACTTCTTTTTCTTTATTATATTGGCTCAAATGTGCGTTGTAATATTCTGCTATTTGCGGCCGATTTTTTTCTACAAAAGCAACAACTTGATCAAGAGCCACGGGAGTTGTGGGATAAAAAGCTGGATTTATCTTGATATAATCAACAGCTACTTTGGTGTTTTTATCGATAAAGCTGTTTTTTGCTTCTTGGTCCGAAACAAATACCGGTGTGCTAATTACATCGGCCATTTGTTGAGCCACAAGCTCTTTTTCTACCTGTTCTTCAAATTGAGGAATAGTAGTTTGGAAGAAGCCATGAACCCGGCGCTTATATTCTTGATTATCAAAGTCAGCATCTGGCCCAAAAACACGTGCTTTGATTTCATCAGCCAAAGTAAGCGCGCCAATTCTCAAGTGATGAGCACGGCCAAGTTGAGTTAAAAGTTCTCGTGCGACAAGCTGCTCAAGCACCATGTGCTTAATGCCATCTTTATCAGCCTGAGTTTCGTCATAGTCTGGCCTAAACTGCTTGATACGGGCGAGTTGGCTCGTATAAGCAGTGCTGAACTCAGCCAGCGATATTTGTTTATTATTAACAATAGCTGCATAAGGGAGCCCTTCAGGTTTTTGTCCAGCCCAGGGGCCAAAGTTAATAGCAAAGACGAAAATAATTATCGCAAATAATAGTATCATGACCCATGAATTGGCGTTTTGCCGCATAAAATTCAGCATCGGAATCTGTCCTTTTTGAAAAGCCTCTGGTTAAGAAGGAATTTTTAGCTTATGGTCTTTCCATTTTGGCACATTGTCTGTGCCTTTTGCAGCGATTTTTAGTATGATTGAGCGTTTCAGGCAAGTCCGCATTTGAAATACCTGCGGACTTTTTGTATAGAGCCCGATAACCGAGTAATATGTGGTAATTAGATAGTTAGGGGCAACCATGCCGAATTTTTTACATTCTTGGCTTTCCAATGACATAGCCATTGACTTAGGCACTTCTAATACTTTGCTTTTTGTGCGTGGAAAAGGAATCGTTGTTAATGAACCGTCGGTCGTGGCTGTTCATCAGAATCCTTATAAAAAAGATAGGGTCGTAGCAGTTGGTGGCGATGCTAAAGAGATGCTGGGTCGTACGCCCCATAACATAGTTGCAATCAGGCCCATTCAAAAAGGCGTCGTAGCCGATTTTGATGCGACAGTCGCTATGTTAAAGCATCATATTGCACGCGTGCATGGCCGCATGAATCTCATGAAACCAAGCGCCGTTATTTGTGTGCCAGTTGGTATTACTGAAGTAGAAAAAAGAGCGGTACGCGAGGCTGCTGAATCGGCTAGTGCTGGGGAAGTATTCTTAATAGAAGAGCCCATGGCAGCTGCTATTGGCGCGGGCATGCCGATCACTGAACCATCTGGTAATATGATAGTAGATATAGGCGGTGGTACCACCGAAGTGGCGGTGATTTCTCTTGGAGGAATTGTCTATAGTCATTCGATTCGTATAGGTGGCGATACTATGGACAAGGCTATTATTAATTATATTAAGAAACAGCATTCGCTCTTAATAGGTGAACGTACAGCAGAAGAAATTAAGAAAAAACTTGGCAGTGCTATGTATGAAGAACGTGAAGAAACGACGATAATCAGGGGACGCGATATCGTAGCGGGAGTGCCGAGAAACTTAGAGATTAGGGCGCGAGAAGTAGTGGAAGCCTTGCAGGTTCCCGTATCAGCCATTGTCGATGCTGTGCGCATGAGTCTTGAGCGCACGCCACCTGAACTGGCTTCTGATATTGTCGATCGGGGCATAATGCTCTCTGGTGGTGGGGCACTCTTAAGAAATATAGATGCGCTTGTGCAAAGAGAAACGGGCGTTCCGGTCCATTTAGCGGATGATCCGATTTGTGGTACTGTTTTAGGGGCGGGCAAAGTTCTTGAGGAAATTGACCAGCTTAGGCAAGTCCTTAAACATTAATATTTTATCAGGCGGTTGGCCAAATGTGGTCATTAGTTGAGCGGGCAAAAAAAGTTATTATAGCTTTGGTGCTGAGCGTTATACCTCTTGTGTTGCTCTATGTGCAGAGTAAAGACACGCAAATTCGTTCTGTACTAGCATGGCCAATTATTGAATTGGCCGGTATTTTAGAAAGTAGCGCGCTTAAAATAACCGGTGCTGTTTCTGATAGTTTATACAAGTATTTTTTTATAGCAAATCGAACACAAGAGCTTTTAGAACTAAGAGCTGAAGTATTAGAAACGCGAGCCCTTAAAGTCCAAATATTAGATTTAATACATGAACGCGCAGCTATTTTGGAATTAAATTTTAAGAGTCCCGATTCGACCCAAGAGCATAAACGAGAATATGCACGGGTTGTCGCACGTGCCGGCGCTCCTATGGCACGTATGATTCGTCTGGATAAAGGCAGCAGGCATGGTGTACGTGTTAAATGCCCTGTTCTTGCTAACGAAGGAGTTGTCGGGCAGGTTCTCAGTGTCGCCCCTAATTTTAGTGATGTCTTGCTCATCACTGATGCTTCGAGCGCATTAGAAGCCAAAATAGTCAGTTCAGCTGCTCGTGGCATACTAAGGGGAAAGAGTAGTGCGAATGAATATCTCATGGAAATTCGCGATGTCGACGGCATGTCCGATGTTCGCACTGGTGATGCTGTGGTTACCAGTGGTGTTAATTCTTATTTTCCCAGCGGAATACCTATAGGCCGCATATTAGAAGCCTCAAAAAGCAGTGATGGTCTTAATATTTCAGCACGCATTGAGCCCTTTGTCGCAATGGATCGAGTCTCGCAGGTGGTTGTATTGCTGGGCGATTGGTCTCTTGCGGGCGGGATCGAGTCTTTTTCGGCTTCTTGGCCATTGGCTGCACAATGAAAAGAGTGATGGTTGTTACGATTTTGGCTTTTTTCACAAGCACGTTGTGGCAGGCTTTGGCTATTTCTTTGCCCTATTGGCTCAATGTTTTGTGTTTGCCGCCTCTTATACTGGCATTTTCGTTACAATTTTTTAAACCACTTGAGACAATTGGTATAAGTCTCTTGTGCGGGGCTCTTTGTGATATTTTAGGTGGCTTTGCCGTGGGCGTGAATATGTCGCTCATGTTGGTATTTGCCTTTGTTTTTGGGGCGAGCAATCTTTTTGTTGGTCGTCTTAGTTTACGTGACTTAAGCATATATGCCGGTGGGCTTTCTTTGATTTACCGAATAATATTTTATTTAGCGAGTCTCATAGCATCGGTACAAAAAGTTAATATATTTTTTTTGCAGCTTATTATAGGGCCTATTCTAGATATTTTCGTTGGTTTTGTATTCTTCATGGCCTTAAGCAAAATACTTATAGCTCTTAAGTCTTTTGAACGTAGCGATTTTGCTCATTATGTCAGTGGAATTCAGGCATGAAGAGCAGACCAGAACAAAGAATTTCGCTTTTTATTTTCTTTACTGCGCTTGCCCTCACGGTGCTTGCATCAAGGCTTTATTATCTGCAGGTAATTAAGGGCGATTATTACTTACAACGCAGCGAGAGTAATTTCTTGCAAGAGCGTGTGATTAAGCATAATCGGGGGAAAATTTTAGACCGCCATGGACGAGTTTTAGTCGATAATCGCTTATCGTATGATCTTTATGTTACTTTTGCACTGCTTCCCGATAGTCTTAAATATTTACGCATGCTGGGGGGGGCGCTTAAGATCCCTCGAAAAGATTTACTGGAAATTAACAACGAATTAGTGCTCAGGGCGCAAGCATCTTACGACGAAGATCTTTTATTTTTAAGCCAACTTGAAGCAGGGCAGTGCCGTGAAATAAGCGCTCTTGCACGAACCAAAATGATTCCGGGGGTAAATATTACTATTCACGGATCTCGTTGTGACGTTGCTATCGATAGCACTGAATTTCCTAGTCTTCATCAGGCGAGCGATAGACTGCAAAAACTCTTGAATTTAAATTCTTTGGAATTTTTTGCCTATTGGCAGAAAGCACAGAAAAAAACCCAAGGCCTTGCTCGCTTTAAGCCAAGTTTGCTTATGTCTGACATTGGCTTTGATGCTTATGCGCGCATTGAGAACGCGATTTCCTTGGGGCTCTTAGCAGGTATTACCGTGGTGCCTTCGAAGCGCCGCCGTTATATTTATGACGATTTTGCTACGCATGTAATTGGCTATTTAAATCAAGTTTCGCTCGAAGAACTCAAAGATAAAGAAGCGGGCTATCGCTCTGGTGATTATATAGGTCGTCGAGGGGTGGAAGCGGCCTTTGAAAATAGCCTAAGAGGGCAAGACGGTATAGAGCAGTTGGTGGTAGACGCCAAAGGTCGACGTTTTAGTGCTCAATGGGAAGATGGTTTACTTGGTGTCAATCGCATGACTGAGCCTAAAGCGGGTCTTAATCTTAAACTCAGCATCGATTATGAACTCCAAAAAAAGGCTCAAGAATTATTTTCTGAACTTTCTGGTTCTATCATAGTAATGGACGTCAATAGCGGATTTATTCGTACTATGGCGAGCTTTCCGAGCTTTAATCCAAATATTATTGTTGGCGGAGATAACGCTAAATTCGTGAGCGAGCTTCTCAAAGACGAAAATCGTCCTTTTCGTAACAAAGCCATGCAGGATCACTATTCGCCTGGCAGTACTTTTAAGCCTTTTACAGCTATTTCGGGTCTCACCAAGCAGCTTGTCGCTCCCAGCTCGAGTTATAACTGCACCGGCACTTACAAAATTCATAATACATCGTGGCGTTGCTTTAAGCGTGAAGGGCATGGGCCTATTAGTATGGGCGATTCTTTGCGCGTATCATGCGATGGTTATTATTACAGTCTTGGCCATAGGCTCGGTCTTGATGATTTGGCGCAAACGGCGGCTACTTTAGGTTTTGGCTCACTCACCGGTATAAGTTTACCAGGAGAAACAGCGGGTATTTTGCCTACCCGAGCTTATTATAATCAACGTTTTGGTTATGTGGCACCCGGTTTCGTGGTAAATATGGCCATCGGACAAGGTGACTTGAGTGTTACGCCACTTCAGCTTGCCGTAGCCTACAGTGCTATTGCCAATGGCGGGATTATTTATCAGCCCCAGTTGGTAGAGCAAATTCTTGATGAAAAAGGTCAGCCTCGCCAAATTTTTGAAAAAAAAGTTAAGACTGTCATTGCCGATTCGTCATACAACTTTGCAGAAATTCTCCGTGGACTCTCTTATGTGACAGAGCCAGGAGGCTCAGCGCATGGTATGCGTTATAAACCCGAATTTGCCGATATCGCTAACTGGATGAAGAACAACGAGATTCATATAGTTGGTAAGACTGGTACGGCACAGCGCAAAAAACTCCCTAAGAACATCAAGCATTTAATGGACATTACCAAAGTGCTCTACAAAGAGCGCGATGATTCCTGGTTTGTCATGTTCTGGCCCGAAAAAAAACCTGAATTAGTAATTATAGTCATGACTGAGCATGGTGGTTTTGGTGGCGCTACTTCGGCCCCAGTAGCTGTTCGGCTCATGAAATATTGGCATGAAAAAAATGCGCCTGTCGCAGCCAAAATAGACAAAATAGACAAAATAGAGGAACAATAATGATCCAGCATGGTGCAGCGGCAAAGCTTCTCGCTCGTATTCCCATGGGCATTTTGGTGCCTTTGATCATGATTATTTCTGTGGGTATTTTAAATTTAAGTAGTGCAGCACAGGCAACGAGGCCCGATTTATATTTAAGTCAGTTGAGCAAATTTGGTATGGCATCGGTTCTCTTGATGCTCACGGGCGTAATTCATACGCGTTATTTAAGACGTCTTTCTTTTTTAGCTTATATTTGCGCAGTAGCGCTTCTTCTTCTCGTACTTATAATAGGCACGTCGGTTAAAGGCTCCCAGCGCTGGCTTGTTTATGGCGCTATGCGTTTGCAGCCATCGGATCCAGCCAAGATAGCCTTGGTTTTAGCCATGGCGCGTTATTGTTCGCTTTATTGGCCAACCCAGGGTTATTCGATCATCACGCTTTTAAGACCCTTTAATATATCGCGCCCCTTGGGCCTTATGGGCTTAATGGTTTTATTACTGGTCAAAGACCGTCATCAGTCCCATATTTTTTCTTCGGCTTTTCTTACTTCCAAATTGGGCATGGCGCTCATGATAGCTGTTATAGCCTGCGCTCTTATCTGGTTCTTTTTTGCGCTTGCTTATCTATGGAAAGAAGGCTTTCATTTTACGTCTTTTATCGCACCCATCGACGTGCCTTTAGCGCCTTTTTTATTAGTCTATGTTGAGCCTGACTTAGGTACGAGCGTAATTATCTTAGCCATAGCTGCTATCATGTTTTTATTTGTGGGTATTCAGCGTTCGTCAATTATTCTAGGTATCATAGGCATCTTAGTTATAAGCGTAGGTGCGTATTTCACTGTTTTAAAAGATTACCAAAAACAACGCCTGGTTTCTTTTTTAAATCCTGAAGCTGATTTGCAGGGCGATGGCTATCAGGCCATGCAGTCAATAATAGCTATTGGATCGGGGCAAGTTTTAGGCAAAGGTTACAGCGAAGGGACGCAAACCCAGCTTTCTTTTTTGCCCGAAAATTCAACCGATTATATTTTCAGCGTGTGGGCAGAAGAATGGGGGCTTATGGCCTGTTATTTTTTGCTTGTACTCTATTTTTTGCTCATCAGGGCCATTTTAAATCTTGGTGCACGTGTCGACGACAAATTTTCTCAACTAATTTGCGTTGGTGTAGCAGCGAATATATTTATTCATGTCTTGATTAATATAGGCATGGTCACGGGGCTTATGCCGGTTGTAGGCGTGCCCCTCGTGCTCATGAGCTATGGAGGCTCGGCTATGTCGACCACGATGATTGGTCTAGGGCTAGTCATGAATGTTGCTCTTTGGCGTGGCGCACAATAGTTTAAAAGTCCAAAATATTACTCTCGCTCAAATAAGAATTACTAAATATTCTAAGCGATGGTAGGTCATGGTCAAAAAGCTGATATTATCCCTGTTATTACTAATTTCTCTAACAGGTCATGCTCACGTTAATAACTTATGCAAAGAAAGAATTTTGCGCTACCAACATAATAATTCATCTGATTTTTATTTTCCTCATGCGCGTGTGTCTCACTTACTCGACTTGATCGCTAATTCTCAAAATAAATTTAAACTCATCGGTGATCTTTATTTGCACTATATTTCTATTGAAAAAGTCGATAATAAATTATCTTTAATATTAGAGAGTTGTTTGCTGGATTTATTAAAAATTACAGAAAATAAAAAAATAGTAAATTATTTAAAAATACGCAGGAACTTTAATTCTTGTTTTAATGACGATAAACTTAGTGACCCTGTTTGTAGAACTATTTCTTCTTATATAACCAATAAAAAATTTGTTCGTATCAATCGCCCAGCATTTTCGAGTTTGTATAAGCTTTATAAAAAAGAGCAGTGTTTATTTAGTTTTTCTGAGATTACCAAATTAGACTTTGATAACATAATTAAGATAGACAAACACTTTGATATGACACCCGAACTTGCACAAAAATTATTGGAAGCCTATGAAAAAATAATGGCAGTATCTTATGAAGGCCATGATATTTACACGCGCTGTAATATCCAAGTTGTCAAAGATTTTATTAATCTGTTAGATAATATTAATATTAAAAATTATCTCACAAATAATTTAATATCATATGAATACGCGCCGACTCCTGAGTTGTTTAATCATATAAAATCAAAAATAAGAATAATTTATGAATTACTCTCTGGTGAGCATATGGCGCAAAGTCAAAGTGAAATATGGGAAAAGTGGCTCACAATAACTGAAGAAATTCAAGGGCATATGAAAGACGAAATTATGCAGCTTAAGAATACTTCCAATAATCTCGATATTATAGAAGACGCGGCTTACCAAATTATCGCGCTTTTTGAATCCCAACGTAAAGAAGCGCGCTGATATCTTAAGCAACGCTCACTTTTCAGCCTTGCCTTTTGTTGTTATGAAGGCTCTATGAGCAGCTCTATATTAGCTTCGGATTTAGTTATTAATCTCGATTTGGCCAAGCAATTGGTCCACGAGCAATTTGGCCTCAATATTCAAAAAGCTTCTTTGCTTGGTGAAGGTTTTGATAATAGCGTCTATATTTTTAACGATATTTTTGTTTTTCGTTTTCCGCGACGCAAATTAGCCATAGAACTCCTAGAGCTAGAGTTGAGGCTCTTGCCTACGCTTGCTCCCTTATTGCCGAGAGCTATTCCAAAACCAGAATATATTGGTACTCCAAGTACCTGCTATGAGAGCGTATTTTATGGCCATAAGATATTAGCAGGACATTCGGGTTGCCAAGTAGATTTAACAAGCGCGCAATTTTTGCATTTGGCTCATGATTTAGGGCTATTCTTAAATAAACTTCATAATCTTTGCTGGCAAGAACTCAAGCTTGATGCACACACGCTTAATCCTCTCTTTGATCGAGTAGATCGTGAACAAATGCTCCTGTGGCTACAAGAGCGCTTCGATGTCGTTAAGAAAATATTTGATCTGGAGCGCTATGAAAAAATAATTCAGCATATTATTTCTGATAGCAGTAGTTATAAAGCCCGACTCAAACCTGTAGTTTTAGTACATGGTGATCTTTATCATAGGCATCTTTTATTTAATAAAAAAGGACGTCTTGCTGGCGTAATCGATTGGGGGGATAGCTGTCTTTCAGATCGTGTTGTTGACCTTGCTATTGTTTATCAGTTTTTGCACCCCGACGTACGTGAAAAATTCTTTGCTGCCTATGGTGAAGTGAGCATAGAAGAATTAGCTTATGCTCGTTTTTTGGGTCTTTATTATATTATCTCTATGTTGTGGTTCGGCAATGATCGCCAAGATAAGAGTTTAATTACTTCGTCACTCACAGCTTTAGCGAGAATATGAGAGTTTGTTTATGAATAGAAAAGTTAAAATTATTTGTACGCTTGGTCCAAGTTCGTATGAAGAGCATTCTATAGAACAGTTGATTAAAGCTGGAATGAACATTGCGCGTCTTAACTTTTCGCATGGCGATCATGATTTTTATCGTGCTTTGATAAATCGCATTCGCCATGTTTCTGCTCGACTCAACGAACCAGTCGCGATTTTGCAAGATCTTCAAGGCCCCAAAATACGTTGCGGCAAGATGCTCAATGACGCGATAGAACTCAAAGATAATTCACAGACTATTATTACTATCGATGAAATAGTAGGCGAGGCACAAAAGTTTAGTACGAGTTATTTGTCTATTATCAAAGACGTCAGTGAGCACGATTTGATCTTATTAGACGACGGTAAATTAGTATTACGTTGTGAGAAAAAAGACGATCGTAATCTCTACTGTAAAGTAGAGCAGGGCGGGATTTTAAAAAGCAATAAAGGCATAAATTTGCCTTTTTCAGCAACTTCAGCGGAAAGTCTTACAGCTAAAGACATACGAGATCTTAACTTTGGTGCTCAGGCAGGTGTGGACGCTGTTGCTTTGTCTTTTGTGCGAAGCGCCCACGATGTTATTAGGCTGAGGGGAGAGCTTGCTGCGACTAAAACGCGGCCACTTATTATTGCTAAACTTGAGAAGCAGCAGGCTGTCGACGATTTGGAAAATATTCTCAAAGTCAGTGACGGCGTCATGGTCGCTCGGGGAGATTTGGGCGTCGAAATCCCTGCAGAGAACGTGCCTATTTTGCAAAAGAGAATTATCGAACGTGCTCTCATTCACGGAAAAGCCGTTGTTGTGGCCACCGAAATGCTAGAATCTATGATTACGCAAATAAGACCCACACGTGCTGAAGCAAGTGACGTCGCCAATGCTGTCTTAGACGGTGCCGATATGCTCATGCTTTCTGCAGAAACCGCAAGCGGTGCGCATCCTGTGAAAGCAGTCGCTATGATGGCACGAATCATAGCCCATGTCGAAGTGAGCAGCAGAGCAAGTTATAACCGAACGAGTAATCCGGTTTTTCATCCCGAAAAACGCGACATTCAAAATACCATGGCTTTAGGGGGCGTGCAGGCCTGTGATGTCTTAAAAGCCGCCGGCGTTGTCATGTATAGTAACTCAGGCGCTACAGCCCGTATGGTAAGTGCTTATAGGCCACAAAAGCCTATCATTGCTTTTGTGCCCGATGCCCAAGTTCAGCGAACGCTGTCTTTTTGGTGGGGAGTGCGCGCTTTCGTACTCAAAGCTCCCGAGCGGACTTCTGAGCTTCTGCGCAATATTAATAAGAAAATTATGTCGATGGACGAGTTTAAAGCAGGCGAGCGCATAATAGTCTTAACTAAAATTCCACTGTCTTCTAAAGAGCATACTAATTCTGTTTTAGTTCATACACTTAAGGCTCATGTGTCTTCTTAGACGAGAATTTTTTGGCCAAACGGTCTTACAGACCTGAAAAAAGCGCGCTAGATTGGCTCTCGTTGATTTCTAAACCGAGGTTTGTCATGAGATATTTATTTTTGTTTGTTGTGCTAATTAACGCAAATATTTTTGCTGCGACAGAGCTTAAGTTTGGCTTTGTCAATTTAGAAGCAGTTTTTTCTGCGCTGCACGAAGCTCAAAAATATGTGAAAGATATGGAAGCTCAGGAAAATTTAATTGTTGCAGACGAACAAAAGGCCCGTATTGATATAGAAACTAAAATGGCCAATTTTAAAAACGCAGCAGCAAAATTGAGCGATACCGCGCGTGCAGCGAAAGAAGCTGAAATAACGGCCGAAATCGGTGCCTTGCAGCAAAAGTTTAGCGAGCGACGTGCAAAAATAACTAACGATCGTGCAGCCAGAGTAAGTGAAATTGAAAATAAAATACTGCTCTTGATAGAATCTATAGGTCGCAAAGGTGGTTATTCCAAAATCGAAAATAAAGCCACGATTTTGTATCTCGCCGATGAGCTCAAGAAAAACGATCTTACCCAAGAACTCATAACGCAGTATAATAAAGCCTATCCTGTAAAGTCGACGCCTGCTACCAAACCCACAGCACCTGCGAAGCCTGCGCCTAAGAAAAACTAAGTTATGCGCATAAGCGAGATAGCGGCTCATCTTGGTGCTCGCCTCTTAGGTGAAGATGGCGAGGTGAGCAGTTGTGCGCCGATTTTTAAAGCGGGTCCAAGAGACTTATCACTCCTGGCCTGGCCCAAAGATATTAGGCTTGCCAAACGCACACGCATAGGTGCGCTGCTTATTTCTACAGATTGGGCCGCTGATTATGCCGATGAAATTCCTTCGAGTCTTCTCGTCATAGATAACTTGACAGAAGCTTTTAAGAGGCTTTTTATTTTGCTTAAGCAGGGCTTAAATCAGCAATCTCTCGTTACTCAGGCTTCGATCCATGCTTCTGCACGCGTAAGTCCCCAAGCTTATGTCGGCCTAGCTCACGTAGGTGCGCAAAGTATTATCAGCCCAGGTGCCATAATTTCTGATGATGTTGTTATAGGCTCAAACTGTCATATAAGTTCTGGTGTGTTTATCGCGTCGGGAACTCGTCTGGGTGATAATAATTTCGTTGGTGCAAACAGTGTTATCGGCTCAGAAGCTTTTGCGCCTTTTGAAGATCAGGTTTTATGTTCGCTCGGAAATGTTGTTATTAAAAATAATATTCGCATAGGGGCTTTATGCACTATAGACCGTGCTTTGCTGGGCTCGACGCTGATAAATAATAACTGTCTCTTAGATAATCATGTGCATGTTGGCCATGATGCGGAGCTTGGCGAAAAAGTGGTGATAGCAGCCCAGACTGGCCTAGCGGGATTTGTTCAAATAGGTGAGGGTGCAACGCTTGGTGGGCAGGTGGGTGTTGCGCCCCATGTTATGATAGGCGCACACGCACGAGTAAGTGCTAAGACTTTTGTTCATAAAGCGCTTGGGTCTTACGAAATCTGCTCTGGTAACCCCGGGCTAGCTCATGAGCAGTATTTGAGCGTGTATAAAAAAAATACCAAAACTAAATCGAGGAAACTAAGCTATGAGTGAGTCCAAACAAGTAGATTTTGAAGTAATAAAAAATATTTTACCTCACCGGTATCCGTTTTTGTTAGTTGATCGCGTGCTTGATTATGATGAAAAAAGCATAAAAGCGCTTAAAAATATTACGGCTAACGAAGAATTTTTTACGGGCCATTTTCCTCTCTTAGCTGCCATGCCGGGTGTTTTGCAAGTTGAAGCGATGGCTCAAGCCGCCGGCTTAATTCTTGGGCTCAACCAGAAATTTGATCAGGCAAATAATCTTGCTTTCTTGGCGGGGGTTGATCAGGCGCGCTTTAAGCGCATGGTTTCTCCTGGTGATCAGCTCATAATAAAAGCCCATATAGTGGCTCAACGCACAGGTTTATTCAAATTTGAAGCTCGTATCAGTGTCGAAGAGCAGCTTGTGTCATCAGCCAGCATTGTTTTGGTGGTCAGAGCACGCTAGTACTCAGGCCTAATTTTTGGGAGCTTCTTATGTCAGAAAATATTTCTTCTATAGACCGAATAATCAACGAACGCAGAGCAAAAGCTCAAGAGTTGCTCACGCTTGGCAAGAATCCTTATGATAATAAATTTGTCCCTACGGTTCTAAGTGCCGAGCTTGCAAGCTCATATGCAGATAAAAGCAAAGAAGAACTCGAACATGTGAAAAAAAGCTACGACATGGCCGGGCGTGTCATGGCGATTAGAAATATGGGCAAAGCCGCTTTTGTTCGTGTACAAGATCGCCTTGGTGAGATGCAGTTTTTTGTGCAAAAAGATGCTCTGAGTGAGCATGAATGGCAGGCTTTTAAGCTTTTAGATATGGGTGATTTTATTGGCGTTAGTGGAACGCCTATGAAAACTAAGACTAACGAGCTTTCACTTAAAATTACAAGCTTTAGTATTTTGACTAAGTCACTAAGACCTCTTCCCGAGAAATATCATGGGCTCACTAACGTAGAGCATAGGTATCGTCAGCGTTATCTTGATTTAATAGTTAACGAAAAAACCCGAAATATTTTTATCGCGCGATCTAAAATTATTCGTGGTATCCAGAAATTCTTGGATGCTCGTAATTTTATCGAAGTAGAAACACCAATTTTATCCGACGTTGCTGGTGGTGCCGAGGCTAAGCCATTTTTAACCCACCACAATGCTCTAGGCGAAGATCTGAGCTTGCGTATTGCTACCGAACTTCATCTTAAGCGCCTGGTTGTTGGTGGTCTTGAAAGGGTCTATGAAATCGGTCGCATGTTTCGTAACGAAGGGGTGAGCACGCGTCATAATCCTGAGTTTACGTCTATAGAATTTTATCAGGCCTATGCGACTTATAACGACCTCATGGATCTGAGCGAAGAGCTTTTTCGCGAATTAGTTTTTAGTTTGCATAACCAATATATTATTAATTACCAAGGTGAAGAACTCGATTTTAGCAAGCCTTTTAGGCGTGCGCCCATTGCGCAACTAGTGGCAGAGCATCTAAATCTAGAAGTTGAGCCCTTAGTAAATATAAGCTCGGTTAAATATGCGCTTGAGCTTAGTTTAGGCCATCTTGTGAGCGACGAAGCGCCCATTGCTATTTGTTTTGCTGAGCTCAACTGTGACGAAATGAACAGTATTTTGCCCTTCTGTTTTAGCGACACAGCCGCTTCTGAGACTATGGATATGGGGGCTCTTACTAAAGAGCTTGCCAAAAAATTAAGCAGGGCTGAACTCATACATATTGGCGAGGCTATCGATAAAGCTTTTGAGGCTTTTCCTGAGCGACGTCGGCGTTTGGCTTTAAATCTGCTCTACGGTGTATTTGAGCATGAGGTAGAAGATAAACTAATTCAGCCTACTTTTATTACTGACTTCAGCGTATCTGTATCGCCCCTTGCGCGTAAACGTGACGGCGATCCAGCGGTGGTCGATCGATTTGAGCTTTATATTGCCAAAATGGAAGTAGCCAACGCTTTTTCTGAGCTCACCGACGCAGATGATCAAAGAGAGCGCTTTTTAAAGCAAACACGACAAAAAGCGATGGGTGATGAAGAAGCACCTGATCTTGATGAAGATTTCTTAAACGCTCTCGAAGTAGGTATGCCCCCGACTGCCGGCCAAGGAATCGGTATTGATCGCCTCGTGATGGTTTTGACCGATAGCCCCTCGATTCGAGAAGTTATCTTATTTCCAAAGATGCGAAGAAAATGAGTGTCAGCGACTTATACTTTCAATCGGCTTTAATTAACGCGAGCATATGCTTGTGGATAGTCTCAGCCGTCAGTGCTGCTAGAATTTTGCTTAACAGCGAAGTCGGCCTCGCTAAAGCGATCATGAGTGGCATATTCTTAGGGCCTGTGGCGTTGGTGGCAGCTTGGTTATACGAGTTGCGCCAGGCACCAAAAAAGCCAAGCTTTAGTTTACGTTCTTTGTTGAGCATTGTGGCTGTTTCAGCCATGAGTATAGTAATTTTTTACCTACTTTTTGTAAGAAATCGAGCAGGTTCTTTGACTTCAAGCGAAATGCTTGTAACGCAGATGGGTTGGGGTCTTTTAGTTATAGGCTTGCTTAGTGGTATTATATTATCTGCCATGACCAGGCGAATAGCTTTTTTTGAAGCTTGTTGGTGTACTTTTTTGTTCGCACTTTATGCTTTGAGTCTTAAAGAATGGGCCAACGATGTTTTCTCTTATGGGACTTCGACCGCTTATTTTTCTACGGTAATATTAAGCGCTACTTTTTTATTATTAATATTTTCTACTATTGGTGGGTCACTCGGTTATTTATTTTTTGGCGAGGGTCGATTTAACGGGCATTTTGCTTTTGAGCATTTTATTGGCACTCGATTTCTTATGACTAAGCGTAGTAGCCAAGTTATTTCTCTTATCACGGTAATTTCTGTCGTTGCCGTCATGATCGCGTGTACAGGCATGATTGTTGTATTAGGCGTGATGAATGGATTTACTTCGGAGTTTCGCTCGAAGATATTAGGCGCAAATGCTCATCTCATGGTTCTAAAATATGGCAAAGATTTTAGTGAATATGAAGAATTAATAAAAAAGACTGCGCATATACCTGGTGTACAAAGCGCGATGCCTTTTGTCGTAAACGAGGGTCTTGTATCGTCTAAAAAAAACGTATCGGGAGCTATAATTAAGGGCATTGCTGATCTTGGTGATAAAAATAATTATGTTCTTAAATATGTTTCAGAAGAAAGTCTAAGAAATCTTCTAGATCCCAAGCTCATACCAGTTATTCATGATCTTGAAGATACTAATGTGAAATCTAATATTTCTCCTATCAACGACCTGGGCGGCGTAATTATTGGTAAAGAGATGGCCATAGAATTACAAGTTTTGGTCGGAGATGTGATAAATATCATAAGCCCCGTGGGCGACGTTGGTCCTACCGGAGCCATTCCTAAAGCAAGGCCGTTTAGAATAGCTGGCTTGTTTAGTTCGGGCATGTACGAATACGATGCCAAATTTGTTTTTATAAAACTTGAAGATGCTCAAGCTTTCTTTGGTTTAGCAAATACCGTCACGGGTATAGAATACAGAGTGGATGATATAGAAGATACGCGCAAGCTCGCTTCAGAAATCGATCGCGTAATTGGCGGTTATCCCTATTATACGCGAGATTGGATGCAAATGAATCGCAATATGTTTGCGGCTCTTCAGCTAGAAAAAATCGCCATGCTTATTATTTTGGGTACTCTGATATTCATGGCGAGTTTGCTTATTCTCGTGACACTTATTATGGTCGTCATGGAAAAGGGCAAAGAGATTGCCATCTTAAAAAGCATGGGTGCCACCGATGCGTCAATTATGAAGATATTTGTGACTTACGGCCTCTTTATAGGCACTCTCGGTGCGCTTTTGGGGGGATTATTAGGTCTTGCGGTGTGCTTCTTAATCGAAAAAGTCGGTATACGATTGGATCCTGATGTCTATTATTTTTCCAATCTACCCGTTCAAATTGTCGGTAGTGAAGTTTTCATGGTCGTTGCCAGTGCTGTTTTAATAAGTTTTTTAGCGACAATTCCTCCTGCTATTTTTGCTGCCCGTCTAAAACCTGTTGAAGGTCTTCGCTATGAATAGGATTTTTACGTGAATATTCAGATACGAGAATTAGGAAAGTCTTATTATTTAGATAAAAAAGTTATCCCTGTGCTTCATAATATTAATCTAAATATTAATTCAGGTGATTTAATCTCTCTCACCGGGCCATCGGGGGCAGGTAAGAGTACGCTTTTACATGTTCTAGGGACCCTCGATACACCAACGAGCGGCTTTATCAGTTATGACAATACACTTTTACGCGACTATTCTGATACGCAGATCGCAAATTTTAGAAATCTTAATATAGGCTATGTATTTCAGTTTCATCATTTGATGAGCGAGTTGAGTGCTCTTGAAAACGTCATGATGCCGCTTCTTATACGCCGCATGGATAATAAAAGCGCGCGTTCTAAGGCGCAGGAAGTTTTATCATTTGTGGGCCTTGCCAAACGTCTTGCACACAAACCTGGAGAATTATCGGGAGGTGAGCAGCAACGCGTGGCACTGGCCAGAGCTTTAGCTCATGACCCAAAATTGCTCTTAGCCGACGAGCCTACCGGCAACTTAGACGAAAAAACGGGTGATTTTATAATTGATTTAATTCTTGATTATAATCAGCGTTTTGGTGTGACCGTGCTCTTAGTTACTCATAATAAAAAAATATCTTCTATTTTTGGTCGCAAACTTATTCTTGATAAAGCCGGACTTATCGAGTAGCACCTACGGGCGTTAAGTCTGAGTTTTTAAGACAAGCGCGCTTGCAGTTAGTTTGCAGGGGGCTTTGAGCCTTTCTTTTCAAAGATGAGCACTGCGCAGCGTCGCAGAAAAACTGAGGTACTTGTTCCTGATTTTCAAAATACTCAAAAGCTGTCGATCCTTGGGAGTTAATTATGGTATTCATATCTGCACCAGCTTCTCGCATAGTATTTATGAAATCTCGTACAAGATTGGCATCTTTGCCGACTAATTTAGATAAAAGATTCCAGTAGATATTAATATCTTTAATAAGATATTTTTTAAGTTTTTTGTAGTAATCAAAAGATTTGACTGAACCTGATTGTGCAATATTTTGTTGAGCTAACCAAATATCATCGTTGAATCGATCTTTGCTTTTTATTTTATCTTTGAGCTTAGGCCATTCATCGGCACTAAATGGGTCGGGCATATTTATTATATAAGAGCCTTCTTGTATATAAAAATAATAAAGCGGGGCGAGCCATGGCATCATGTATGAGGGATAGGCCTCGTCAAAGAAAAAAATTTGCCAAAATTCAAGAACTTCCCGTTGGTCTTTTACGTGTCGTACGTGCATTTCTTGGTAAAAATTAGAGCAGTGGGCAAAATAATCAAAAGAAGTAAAGCCCATTTTCACTGAATTATCTGTATAGGCAAAAAAAGGCGCGTCCATGATCATGCGTGCTATGAGCATGAATGCTTTCTTTTCGCTGTTTTCGTGAGGGGCAAGTTGTCGGTAAAGAGCATCTGCCAAAGAATAAAACAAAAATGGATCAGCAGGGCTTGAAAGAGATTTCTTTACTTCGAAAAGCAACTTTTCAATGTCGGCAAGCTGAAGATTTTGCTTTATGAGTCTAGCTGCGCACATATCAGCATGTAAAAATACATAAAAAATAGTGTAGGGAATTTTTAGAGTGGGAGCGATATCCCGTTCTTCATATAACGCAAGCTCATCAGTATCTAAGTTGGTGCTCAAAAAATCATGGGCAATATGTAAATTATTTTCACAAGCTATGCAGGCATGCTGTATTGCAAAAATAGCACATAAAAAGCCTAAGAAAAAAGAAATGTAAATTCGACGCATAGTAATATCCAAACAAATAATTAGACTCGACTATAGCAAATTTTATAAATAAGACAATAATTATTTGTGATTTTGTCGACGAAAGACGCTAATAAATATGATCGATTAAATTTTTTTCTTTACAAAGTCGCATAAGACGTCGTCGACAAAACTAGTAGTTTTAAGCTTTGTGCTTTTTATTTTGTGCTCGCACAGATTTCAGATCCTGTGCCAAGCAGGGCATTATTTTTTTTAGTATCAACGTTGCCCAAACAACATCCAAAGCATTCTTTAAGCAAAGCTCTGATAGCGCGAGGATTGCAATCAGCGTCTTCGGGACACCGTCGTCTGTAGTCAATTTCTTCTACCAATGAGTGCGCTTCAAGACATCGTGCGCACCAATAAACACCTGCTGCAGAAGCATAATTGGCACAGGGACAACAAAGTAGAGCCCCAGGGAGTATTGTCTCGAGTAATAACGCTGTTGATGGGTGACAACAACTTCCAGAAATAAAAGCGAAAGCGAACAAAAGGCTTGCAGGAAGGCAGCTTCCTATCACATGGCTTGCGTGCAGGCATCTGGTGGCATGAATACAAAGATCATCATGATCATGATAGATACCGTTGCCAATATTTTCTCCAAAGGTAGCGCAAGAAACCCAACGAGCTGTGCCTTGGGCGCAACAAGAAAGTTTGTGACTTTGCTGATGCGCTGAAAATACTGCTGACGAAAATAAACTGAGCACTAAAGCCGTAGGTATCAAAACATGCTGTGCAACCATGCTGCCTCCAAAGTATCTGTGTTAAAGCAGCGAAAATAGGCTCTGATATTCCAATTATATATTTATATTCAGAATACAGCTTATATCAGAGAAGTTGAGATTTACCGAAATTTCAAGCTTGATAATTATCTCAGCTTCTCCGTCAGGAATTACATAGTAATCCCGGTTTTTTTGCATGCTTTCTGTATTTTGAGGAAAAGCCACTAAATTATTACGCAGTTTTTCAAGTATATTAAGAGCAGGATTTTTCACAAAATCAAAGTTTTGCAATCCAACAAAGCCTGCCTTAATAGCTTTTGTCGTCCCAAGTAGTTTAAGAGCGCCCTGATTTAATAATTCTTTTTCTGTCTGGTTTTTCTTAATTTCTTCTAAGTCCAAATCTTTAGTTATAAGATATATATTATAAGTAGGTATGTCGAAATTGAGTGTATTGGTGATTATTTTAGTTTTTATATTAGTAATAGTTAGCTTGCTTTTTTCTTGATTTATAAGTTTTTTCAAACAGCTGATTTTATCAAATTTATCGCCTATATTTTTTATATTAAAAATTGGCCTATCGAGTTTAATTTTATGTGTTTGAATAAGTTTTTTCCATGCCTTGGGGATTTCTTTTTCTAAATCAAAAGATGGGCATATGCTTAATCGAGAATCATGAGCGCCATATTCGAGTGGGCTTATGATGCGTTTGGGTATTCGTGATAGAATAAATTGCTGCTCAAGCCAGTGAGAAAATGCATCAACGCAAATTTTTTGAGAAGCATAAAGTTGTTGAGTAATTTCACGTTGTAAGTTTTGAATTTGATTTTTAAAATCGCCTTTGTTTGGTTTTATTTCTGTATTGAAATCTATTTCTAAAGGGGCTTCAATGCATGATATTAACATAACTAAGACAAGACAAGCTGATAAGTTTGTAATTATTCGAGAGGCTTTCATAATCCCGTCCAACTTTGCCCGGTTTGCCAAAGGAAATCTAATATGCCATAGGCTTCGTACTACTTACTACTCGGGCAACACGAGATTCTCTGGATTTTAGCAAATCGCATTCGAAATTTTTGGGAGATCCCATGTCATCAATAGTATCACTTCCCGTTTTGGCAGATTTTGGTTTGATTTCAATATTGCTTTTGATATCTCATCTCCTCAGGAACCGGATCAAATTTTTGCAAAATATTTATGTACCGAGTTCTATTATCGCCGGATTATTGGGTTTGTTAGGGGGTTCACAGTTTTTGGATATTTTGCCCTTTGCAACTGATGAAAATAATTTGCAGAATATCGATAAATATCCCTCTTTTCTTGTGGTTTTGCTCTTTGCCACGCTTTTTTTGGGAAAGCGCAAGAAAAAAGTTTCGGTTAAGAAAACTATCGAACATGCAGGTGATACTTTTTTCTTAAATTTAGCGTCTATATTAGGCCAATATGGTTTAGCACTGCTTTTGGGCATAGTAGTTTTAGGGCCTCTTTTTCCTTATTTGCCTGAAGGCTTCAGCCTCTTGTTACCTGCGGGTTTTGCCGGCGGCCACGGTACCGTTTCGGCTGTGGGCGGTATTTTAGAATCTTATGGCATGGTTGGTGCCTTGAGCATTGGTTATGCAGCTGCGACCGTTGGTATTTTGATTGGAATTTTGGGGGGAATGGTTCTAATAAATATCGCTGTTCGTCTTGGCTGGACGCGCATGGTTAAATCTGTTCAAGAAATGCCCATAGGCATGAGAACAGGTTTTGTGCCTGAAAAAGAGCAGCAATCAGTTGGCAGAGATACAACAAGTAGTATCGCGCTTGACCCTCTTTCATGGCATATAGCGATAGTCTTTGCTACAGCAGCTATTTCCTATCAAGTTGCCGGCTTTATTCTGTCGGTCTTTGGCTTGAGTGTACCGGTTTTTTGTGTTGCACTTTTAACAGGCGCTTTGGCACAAAAATTACTAAATCTAGTAAAACTTGGGCAATATGTTGATCGTACTTTGATTCATCATATAGGCTCGATGATTACCGATTTTTTGGTTGCTTTCGGTGTCGCCTGTATATCAGTAAAAGTAGTCATGAACTTCGCTTTGCCACTTACTATTTTGTTTATTTTTGGAACGCTTTTTAGTCTTTTTTGTGTTTGGTTTTTGGGACGGCGCATGTGCCGGAATTTCTGGTTTGAGCGCTCTATGCTTATGTTTGGCTGGAATGTCGGTACGGTGGCTATTTCCATGGTTTTGGCGCGCGTACTTGATCCCGATATTAGATCAGGAATCTTAGAAGATTTTGGTTTGTCTTATTTTGGCGTAGCTTTTATCGAAATTTCGATTATTAGTATTGTTCCGCACCTCATAGGACAGGGAATAATTTTCTGGCCTACTTTGATTTTACTTGGTGGATTCTTAGCTTGTATTTTCTTGTCACGTTATCTAATTGGATGGTTTAGCTCCTCTCCAACAGCAATAAGAGAAGGTGAAGCTCTTATTATGGCTGGGCAGAGCATGGATGAATAGTTGGAGAAAATATGGCCACAAGTTTTATGTTTGAGCACGATTTTCCTAGTATTTCTTTGGAGAAATTTGAAGCTCATCTTAACGATCCTAAACTTAACAAATTGCTTGAGAAAGAATTATCTTTTGACGAACGTACGATGACAAATCGGGTAGTTAAAGAAAATGGCGATATAGAGTGGCATTTTAATATCCGAAAAAAAGGTGAGCTTCCTGCAGCCTTGAAGAAAATTATTCCGGGTGATGGTTTGTCGTGGAAAGAAGTTTCTCGTTATAGTCCCCAAGAACACTGTATTTATTGGGAAATAAAGCCCGATTCAAAGTTAGTAAAATTTCATGGCGAAGGCACCTGGCAATTAAGTAAAGCAGCGAAAGGCTGTAAGCGCAGAATCGAGGGGCGTATTTGTGTCGAAATACCCCTTGTTGGCAAAATGGTCGAGTCTTTTATAATTAACGAACTTAAAAATACTTACGCAGTTGAGCCCAAAGTTCAGCAAAAATTTTACGACAGTATTGCTTAGCAGGTGATATATGGTCATCGCTTCGAAGAGCGACTTGCGCTTAGCACCCCACCTTCGTCGCAAGCTTAGTTATTCGGCACAAAGGCAGGTAAAAAATATCATGCGAGACAACAGACTTGCCACGGTCTGTGAAGAGGCTCGCTGTCCTAATATGAGTGAATGCTTTTCTCATAATACCGCTACTTTCATGATCATGGGCGATCGCTGTACGCGCCGTTGCCATTTTTGCTCCGTTCAAACTAAAAAACCCTTGGCGCTCGACCCTAACGAACCACGCGCCGTTGCTCGTGCGGCATCGCTTATGGGCCTTGATTATATAGTAATAACCAGTGTCGATCGTGATGAATTGCCTGATCTAGGGGCTCAGCACTTTGTTAACGTAGTGAGCGAGGTAAAAAATCAACTGCCTCATGCTGAAATAGAATTACTGACACCAGATTTTAAAGGCCGCCATGAACTCTTAGATCAAGTACTTAGGAGCGCTATAAGCGTTTTTGGGCATAATATCGAATCGGTTTCGCGGCTTTATAAGAGTTTGCGTCCGCAATCAGATTTTTTAACGACCTGTGGGGTTTTACGCTATGCGGGGCTCAATTCATCTAAGATAATAAAAAGCGGACTCATGGTCGGCGTTGGTGAGCGTGATGAAGAAGTCTTGGAAACCTTGGATTTATTATACGATCTTGGTGTTCACATAGTAACTATTGGACAGTATTTAAGACCTTCACTCAAACACTGGCCTGTCGATCGTTATGTAAACGACGAATCGTTTCTAAAGTTTGTGAGCCATGGTAAAAAAATTGGCCTTCGTCATGTCTATGCTGGAGCATTGGTAAGAAGTTCTTATCATGCCCGCGAAGCTCATGATTATTTATGTCTATAATAATAAAAATTAATTATAAGTGATCTCTTGTATTACAAATAATCCTGCACTTTTATTCGAGTGTTAATATATACGCGCCAACAACACATGTGAGGTGATTGTAAGTATTTGAAATACTTTCATGATCGCGCATTGAACAGCAAAGGGTGGGTATATGAATAAGAAAAAAGTATATGGCTTAGGTCTTGTACTAATGCCGATTGGGGCACTCTTTTTAACAGCTTGTGGAAGCGTTGCCGATAGAGAAAACGCTGATTTAAAGCTTGCCGAAGCGAGCAACAACTATTATGGCTTCGTTGGACCATGGACAGAATATGGCCTCTGCAACGATGGCTGGGATAATGACGGTAATGGATTGAGAGACGTTGAAGATCCTGCATGCCATGTTCTTGGCCCCGTGCGTGATCTCAGCTTATTTCCTGCTCCACTCGGACATAATTTTGCGCCTGATATAAGCGTAATTCCTGCCGGCAGCCCAGGCAGCCTTCCCGGTGGTTTTAGAGATCGCGATCAAATTACCCGCTGGATGCGTTTCTTAACTGACACCAATGGCTATACTGCAGGTATCGATCTTTTTGGCGCAGCTATGGACAGCCCCATGGTGCCTGTTCCTGTACCGCTCTTTCCTAAAGTACTCCAAGGAACCGCAGCTCAGGGCAACAATAATAATATAGACGGCGTAGCGATTCCCTTAAACGCTTACATAGCTCCAGCGCTTCCTGCCGTAGTAACTGAAGGGGTAGCCGTAGAAGGAGTAGCAGTAGAAGGGGTAGCAGTTGAAAAAGTAGGGGTAGAAGTGTCTTCTGTAGCTAATACAGCAGCAGCTCCCGCTCCATCGATGAACACAAGAAGTACGTCTTATAAGCCTGAGATGTTTCAACATCACCATAGAGGCCAGGAGATGAAAATAGATGACCACCGAGGTCAATATGCTCCACGTTACGGCATGGATACTCTTGGTCGCCAAGCAAACTATGCTCCTAATAACGGCTATCAAGCGAGTGGCATGTTGCAAAATCGTGGCTATACCAACAACGCAGCTGCTCCATCTATGGCCAACACTCAGAAGATGAATAATCTAGACCCTAACATCCAAGGCACTTCTTTGTTGGGCACTAACTTTGGTTCACCAAGTGATTGGCCAACAGGTACGACTGGTCCTGGTTATCAAAGTACGAGCTTAGGTCGTCAAGTTCCAAGTTACGGACAAGCTAACGGTTTGGGAAACCAAGGCTTAGGTATGGGAGCTTTACAAAATAATGGCTATGGCCAACGTGGCTATCCACAAAGTAATAATTGGGGAGCTCAATCAGGTGCTTTGCAACAACGTGGCTACCCACAAGCTAACGCTTTTGGCCAAGGATTAGGCCAAGGCCATGGTGCTTACCCTCAAGGCAATAATTGGGGAGCTCAGCCAGGTGCTTTTCAACAACGTGGCTACCCACAAGCTAACGCCTTTGGCCAAGGATTAGGCCAAGGCCATGGTGCTTACCCTCAAGGCAATAATTGGGGAGCTCAGCCAGGTGCTTTTCAACAACGTGGCTACCCACAAGCTAACGCTTTTGGCCAAGGGTTAGGCCAAGGCCATGGTGCTTATTCTCAAGGCAATAATTGGGGAGCTCAGCCAGGTGCTTTTCAGCAACGTGGCTATCCACAAGGCAATAGCTGGGGATTAGGTGCTCGCTAATTTGGTCTAATCTGCTTATTGAACCCCATTTTTGGGGTTCTTTTTTTTTGACATTATTTGATCATGGATAAAATTATCACTGAGTTTTTTCCTTGCTGGCCCTACGCCGAAGCGCTCTCATGGATGAGAAATTCTTATAAGCGCGTCGTCGCTGATAAAAACTTGATAATTCTGGGTTGTGGCTCTCATGACAGAAAAATAATAACGCTCGGTCGAAGTTCTTCTTCACATGAATATGATTTATATAAAAAAATACCTCACGTAATTATTATCAAAACAGACCGTGGAGGGGGGCCAACCGCTCATGAACCGGGGCAACTTGTTTTATATCCCGTCATAAATTTAAATAATTTTAAATTAAGTATTCGTGATCTGGTAAGTATTTTAGAGCAAACAATGCTCGATTTTATGGCTTCTTTGGGGCTCATGGGTAACTTATCGGCACTTTCACGTGGTGTGTTCTTAGAAAATTCAAAAATAGGTTTCATTGGCATGCGTATTCAGAATAATATTAGCGCCCATGGTCTCGCTCTGAACTTATTAAACGACGCTGCTTTATTTAAGACTTTTTCACCTTGTAATATAGCTAATCTCTCGGTGAGTAGCTTATGTGATTTTTGTTCTTTGTCTCATACGCTTAATTTTTATGGCGATAAATTATGCGAATATTTTATTTTAAATTTATCAAAATATTACTGATTATTATTTTTTTTATTCGTTCAATTTTCGATAAGTATTGACCGATGTCAAAATTCATGTTTTACGATAAATTAAATTAAGATATTAAATAGAGGATACTATGATGCACGTAAAGCAACTCTTTTTAGCGCTTGTTATATCGGTTATTACTCCGCAACTCAATGCAGCGGACCTTGCGCGTGATCACGATGATTTTAGCCAGGAATTAGAACAAGAAAGAGCTCAGAAGAATTTGATAGAAATAGATAAAAGTTTTGACAAAAGTAAGACCGAAGCGAAGCCTCGCAGGAAGGTCAGGAAGAAAATGCTCACAACAGCACAAAGAGATGTTGATGTTGATGTGAGTGTAGACGAGGATCTGAATAATCTGAGCACCTGTTTTTCGGATCTTACTTTCGATGATTCGTGTGTGGCATGCTCGTGGCCCAAGAAAAACTGTGCCTGCCTGCAAGTTGTAGATTTTTTGAATGGCATACATGCGCCTTGTATGGCTTGTGATTTAGATCCATGCGCCTGCACGAATAAAGACGCAGATGCTTTGCGTTAAGCTTTTCTAATTCCCAAAATTTTACTTAATCTAATCTAAAAGACGCTTTTTAGCTTTTCTCCCTCTCCCCTTGCGGGAGAGGGTTGGGGAGAGGGGGGAATGCCTTCCAAAGTCTAATTATTTACCATTATAATTACAATTAAATAACTGGTCAGCTTTCATTCATTTGATTTTTCACTAGTTCTCTAGAATTATTTTTAGATTGATGCATAGTTTTGCTATTTCCCCTCTCCCCAACCCTCTCCCGCAAGGGGAGAGGGAGAAAAGCTAAAAAGCAGTTGGGGTTAAATAGAGATATTTTTCTAATTCCCAAAATTTTACTTGATCTAATCTAATAAGACGCTCGTTCTTTTCTCCCTCTCCCCTTGCGGGAGAGGGTTGGGGAGAGGGGGCAATGCCTTACCAAAAT
>Ga0318562_10000049_pt1 | contig 54327 bp, 46 predicted proteins | sample GRESIP066b5f18_FD_203688 | JGI IMG/M metagenome (GOLD analysis project Ga0318562, IMG submission 203688) | Tropical soil microbial communities from Luquillo Experimental Forest, Puerto Rico - GRE.SIPMG.066b5f18 | ecosystem: Environmental > Terrestrial > Soil > Tropical forest > Bulk soil... | reverse complement strand
CCATTGCGCTTTGGCGCGAAATTCGCTAAGCGAGAACCTGAAAAGGAGCTTGGTCGGATGAAGGTTGTCATTCTCGGGGGCGGCGTGATCGGTGTCACGACCGCTTATTATCTCGCCAAAGCCGGCCATGAGATCGTCGTCGTGGAGCGTCAACAGGGGCCCGGCCTCGAGACAAGCTTTGCCAATGCGGGCGAAGTCTCGCCCGGCTATTCGGCGCCATGGGCGGGACCAGGCGTGCCCATAAAGGCCGTCAAATGGCTTCTCATGAAATACGGGCCGCTCGTCATCCGCCCGAAGCTCGATCCGGCCATGTGGCTGTGGATGTTGCGCATGCTGCGCAACTGCACCAGCGCCCGCTACGCCATCAACAAGAGCCGCATGGTCAAGCTCGCCGAATATAGCCGCGACGTGCTGCGCGACCTCAGGGCCGATACCGGCATCGCCTATGATGAGCGCATGCAAGGCACGCTGCAGCTCTTCCGCACCCAGAGCCAGCTCGACGGCACAGCGAATGACATTGCGGTCCTGAAGGAGTTCGGTGTCGCACACGAGCTCCTCGACCCGCAAGGCTGCATCGGCGTCGAGCCGGCGCTCGCCGATGTGCGCGGCAAGATCGCGGGCGGGCTGCGCCTGCCCGGCGACGAGACGGGCGATTGCCAGATGTTCACGACCCGCCTCGCCGCCATGGCGGCCGGGCTCGGCGTCGATTTCCGCTACGGTGTCACGATAAAGGGGCTTGCGGTCGAGGCCGGCCGGATCGGCTCAGTCGCGACCGACAAGGGCACACTCACCGGCGATGCCTATGTGGTGGCGCTCGGCTCCTATTCGCCGCTGCTGCTGCGGCCGCTCGGCCTCAGCCTTCCCGTCTATCCGATCAAGGGCTACTCGCTGACCTTGCCGATCGTCGATGCGACGGGCGCGCCGGAATCGACCGTGATGGACGAGACCTACAAGATCGCCATCACCCGGCTCGGCGACCGCATCAGGGTCGGTGGTACGGCCGAGGTCGCAGGCTACGACCTTGCGCTGCACTCCGCGCGGCGAGCGACGCTCGAATTCTCGGTCGGCGATCTGTTCGGGCGCGGCGGCGATCTCGCTAAGGCGAGCTATTGGATGGGGCTGAGACCCATGACCCCTGACGGCACGCCGCTGATCGGCAAGACCAGTTTGCCGAACCTCCACCTCAATACAGGCCACGGCACGCTCGGCTGGACCATGGCCTGCGGCTCGGCGAGGGTGCTGAGCGATCAGATCTCGGGCCGCAAGCCCGAGATCGACACGAGCGAGCTCACCCTCGCCCGTTACGGGTGATGGCTCCCCACGTCGACGGGCTCAGGCCCCTGAGCGGTTCGGGTCTCGCCAGGCCCTTTCGAAGGGCAGTCGCCAGGCATGCGGCGCCACGAGCTGGTGGATCGATTTCGGCCCCCAAGAGTCCGGAGGGTAGAGGCGGACCGGCGGAGGCGCTTCGAGCAGGGGGATCGAGACCTCCCAGAGCCGCTCGATGCCTTCGGCGGTCGTGAACAGGGTGCGGTCGCCGCGCATCGCATCGAGGATCAGGCGCTCATAGGCTTCGAGCACGTCGCCGATCAGCCCCGTATCGTGCATGGCGAATTGCAGGCTGAGCTTGTCGAGCCGCATGCCGGGGCCGGGGCGCTTGCCGTAGAAGGAGAGCGACATCTTGGACGCGTCCGCGAGGTCGAAGGTGAGATGGTCGGGACCTTGCGCGCCGACGCCCGACCCGACCGGGAACATGCTCTTCGGCGGCTCGCGGAAGGCGATCGAGATGATGCGCTGCCCCTCGGCGAGCCGCTTGCCGGTCCGCAAGAAGAAAGGCACGCCGGCCCAGCGCCAATTGTCGATCGCGCATTTGAGCGCGATGAAGGTCTCGGTGTCGGATTCGGGGTCGACACCCTCTTCCGAGCGGTAGCCCGTATATTGTCCGCGCACCACATTGCGCGGATCGATCGGCGACATGCTGCGAAAGACCTTGTTCTTTTCCTCGCTGATCGGGGCCGGCTCCAAGGCCGTCGGCGGCTCCATCGCCGTGAAGGCGAGGATCTGGAACAGATGGGTCACGACCATGTCGCGATAGGCACCTGTCTGCTCGTAGAAGCCGGCGCGCTTGCCGAGCGCTAGCGTCTCGGGCACGTCGATCTGCACGTGATCGATGAAGTTGCGGTTCCAGATCGGCTCGAAGAGCCCGTTGGCGAAGCGGAAGGCGAGGATATTCTGGGCCGGCTCCTTGCCGAGGAAATGGTCGATGCGGAAGATCTGCTCTTCCGAGAACACCTCATGGAGCTTCGCGTTCAGCGACACGGCGCTTGCGAGGTCTGTGCCGAAGGGCTTCTCCATGACGATGCGCGCGCGCTCGACGAGGCCGGCCTCTCCGAGCAGTCGGACGGCCGATAGCGCTGCGTTCGGTGGCACGCTGAGATAATGGAGTCTTCGGCTCTCGGCGCCGAGCGCCTGCTCAGCCCTCTCGACCGCCGGCTTGAGGGCGGGCGCGCCGGCGCCGATCGGCACATAGTCGAGGGTCTCGGCGAAGGCGGCCCAATCGGCATCCACCACCTTGCGGGTGGAGAACTGATCGAGCGCCTTGCGCGCGACCGCACGGAAACCGTCAGCGTCGAGATTCTCGAGGGAGACACCGATGATATGGCAGCCCGGGATGAAGCCAGCACTGCACAAGCGGAACAGGCCAGGCAGCAGCTTGCGCGCCGACAGATCGCCGGTGGCGCCGACGAGCACGACGACTTGCGGATATTGCGGACCGACGCTGCGAGGAACTCGTGTCACGGTGCCAAAGCCCTCATGCGAATGCCTTCTGACCGAGGCGGCCGAGCGCATCATCTGAATGCTTCAAGCATAACCGTCTTAAGATTTGGCGACAGTGGCCGAACGCACCCCTTGGCGCCGCCAGCGGCTCGTCAGGCGAGGCCGAGCATCACCTGCACCCGCGTGAGCTCCGCGCTCTGCAGCCCCGTGCAGACCCTCGGCACGCCACCGAGCTTTGCCGCATAGGGGGTCTCCCCGGTCAGCACGCCGCGCATCGCGTGAAAGCCGAAGCCCGATACGCCTCGAACTGCTCCTCGCCGAAGAATTGGTCGCCCGTCAGCTCATGAGGGAAGGTGCTGTGGCGGCGCTTATAGTCGAGCACATAGTCGTTCTCGTCGCCGGTCAACGAGGATTTGACATAGAGGATGAGCCCTTCCTCGCCTTCCCCATAGATGATCCGGCCGATCGCCGCATGCGGGCCGACCGCCGCATAGTCGGCCGGGATCGGCCCTTCGGCGAAGCTTTCCTCGACGAGGGCGGCCTTGTCTCGGATGAGCTCCCAGGGCAGGTCGATGCGCACGCCGAGATCGATGCGCGCGAAGCGCTCCGCATCGACGAGGGAGGGGCAGGCAATGCTCGCATCCTGCTCGGCATCAACGACGACGATCAGCCGGCAGCGGCGCTTGAGGAGCTGGTAGAGTCCGAGATTTTCGATATGGCCGCCATCCGTGAGGTAGACCTTGTCGCTCGTCTCGTCGAGCCATCCCAGCATCTCGGCCAAAAGGTAGAAATAGGACAGGTCGAGCCTGTGCTCCTTCGCCGCGACATGGTGCGGATTTTTCATCCAGTAGCCGAGGCGCACATTGAGAAGGGCGAGCGTCGCCGTCAGCGGCTTGATCGAGGCGCGCCCCATATTGGAGGAGAAGGCTGCACCCGAGATCGCCATCGCGGTGCCGAGATCGAGCGCCCTGTCCATACCTTCCATCTGCTTTGCCTTCACGAACCCCGTCGCGTCGCTGCCCACGAAATGGGGCGTGAAGGAGAAGAACTCGGCGTTGCGGCCGCGGCGGTTGAGATAGGGCGAACCCTCGATATTGAGCGCCGCATTGATGATCGGATAGGGGCCGAAGCCATTGGCGAGATGGCTGAGCTTGAGGCGTTGATTGGGAAGCGAGAGTCCATCCGGATCCATCTCGCGCCCCTCCCCGTTCCTACGGCCGAAGGTCTTCGGATCGAACAGGAAGGCCTTGCTCATCCGGTCGCGGTAGAGCCGATGGATGGAGTTGGCGTTGTCGTCGAAGAGCAAGATCAGGAACAGGATCGAGGTGCCGAGGCAGAGATAGGTCCAACCGGCACCGAGCTTGCCGAACCAGACGATGGTCAGCCACGAAAGCACGAGGACCAAGACGAGGCAGATGGCCGGAAAGGCGACGGAGGCAAGCCCCTCGCGCTCCTGGCCATGCCCCGAGTTCCAGGCGATGTAGAGGATGAGCGCGAGCGCTGCCGGCGCCGCGCAGACGAGAGCGCGCAGCCCCGGCGTGAGCCCGGTGACATCGACGAGCCAGGTTGGCGGATGTGGGTAGGCAGGGCTGCCGGGCGCGGCCACGCCTATGATCACGAGGCCGATGAAGCCTCCATAGATCAGCAGCGGCAGGGCGAGCCCTGCGCCATAGAGCACGAGCTTGCCGAGGGCGAGCTTGACATAGCCGGCCCAGCTCGAATCCTCGGCACCCGATTTGAGGACGCCCGCGAGATAATTCCTGAAGATCGCGGCGATGCCAGAGAGGCCCGCGAGCGCTGCTGTGATGCTGTTCCAATAGGCCGCGATCTCATGCAGGATGCCCTGAGGCGCCTGGATCTCCATCGCCACGAAATCGACGATCACTGGCTGCGCCTCGATCACCGCGAACAGCACCAGCGCGACGAGGAGGATACGCCCGAGGCGGGTTCCGAGCGCCATCCATTCGAAATTCATGCGGGCTGGGTTGGCGAAGGAGCGCAACAGCGCCCAGACCGCGAGATGCGCAGCGAGCAGCAGGGCGAGCACTCCGGTCACCAGGAAATGCATGCCGCGCAGCCATTCGATGTCGAGCCAGCCCGTGAGCCAATCGCCGAGCGTCCTCGAGCTGCCGAGCCCCGAGGGCGTGTTCGGCGCGTAGGGATGCAGCAGCACAGTGATGCCGGCGGCCATAAGCAGGCAGGCGAGCACCATCAGGATGTTCGCCATCCAGCCGCGCATCAGCACCACAAAGTCGAGCAGAAGGTCGCCCCCCAGCGGGATGAGGTAGTTCGAGTAGTTGCGCAGATGCCTCACGGCGGGCGTGTCTTTGATCTCGTCCGTGATCAGCCCGATCGCCTTCTTCGCTGCCTCGGCGCGGCTTTGCTGGAAGACGAAGCTCTCCTCGTCTTTCATCGTCGCCGTCATAGCCCCGCCGATGAAGCCGCCGCCCGACACCGTCGAGAGATAATCGATCTCCCTGATCGCATCGAGATCGGCGAGAGCTTGTAGCGCGCCGAGACAAAAGGCGGCCGACCTGATCCCGCCGCCCGACAGGGCAAGCCCTGTCAGCTCCCTTGGAACGCCTTGGTCCAAGCCCTGCGGATGGCCGGATTGGCGCCTGCCGCGCCGTAAGGCGATCTCCTCATGTTCCCGGTGGAGCACCTTTGTGAACGGCGCTGTCACCGTCGCCTCCCGACGCCGCTGACCGAATGGAATTTCGCCCAGTAGTCCCGCATTTGCGGCGTGGTATATTTCACGGGACCCACCCCCGAACGCAACATCGGCGCGATGCGCACGGGCACTTAACTGTTAGTTGTCTCCAGACTGCGCCTAATCGCCAGTGCTGGCAAGCCGGATATGAGTGGAACAGGCAATTGCACTGGACGGCCGCAAAGCTTTGCGGGCGCCGTATTCCTGCCGATCGGCCAGGCGTAATCACTTCTGCGACCGCTACGCCGGTCGATCACCCTCGTGCCTGAACAGCATCAGGAACAGTCGTTCGCGATGACCTCGTCTGCTCGATCGGAGATGCCCGACAACAGGACTCTGGGCCAATAGTCCAGTAGCATTGCGCCGCGCTCGTCGAGAGGCGCGGCGCACACGCAGACTATGCTGTGCAATCTGTCCAGGTTGCAGCCGCCGGATAACAGGCGTGCATGCAAACGCGCCTCAGATCGCGATGACGACGCCCTCATTCGCCGCCAGGACGAGATCCCGCCCGACGGCGCCTGTCCGCGCGATGTCGTGGGTGGACAACACGATCCGACCCGAATTCGCCTCGGCGAAACGCACGGTCTTCCGCTTGCCTTCGAGGTTGAGCACGACGGCGAAGCGTTTCCCGCCGTCGCTGCGCAGATAGGCGACGACCTCGCCTTCCACGGTCATCGGCGTCCAGGCTCCTCGGGACAGCGCAGGCTCGCTGCGCCGCAAGGCGAGGATCCTGCGCGTCAGCGACAGCATCGAGGCCTCGTCGTCGCGCTGGGCCTCGACCGATGACCCAGGCCCGCTCGCCGCGATCGGCAGCCAGGGCTCGCCGCTGGTGAAGCCGCCCTTGGGGGTCTCGTCCCAAGGCATCGGGCAACGCTCGGGGTCACGCCCCTGCCCTTTTCCGGGCATGTTGATCCCGAAAGGGTCGCGCTGCTTGTCGAGGGGGATCACGATGTCCTCGAGGGCGAGCTCGTCGCCGAAATAGACGATCGGCGTGCCGCGCAAGGTCAGGAGCAGGAGCATGGCCACGCGCGCCTGGGCCTTGCCTATGCGTGTCGCGATGCGTGACTGGTCGTGGTTGCCGAGCACCCAGTCCGGCCAGGCGGCCTTGGGCAGGGCTGCCTCGTAGCTCTCGACGGCTTCGAACACCGCGGCGCGCTTCCAGGGCGCCCAGAGCAGGTTGAAGTTGGTCGGAAGCTGAAAGCCGTCGGAGCCCGTCCCGTAATACGCGCCGATCTCGGCAGGCTTCAGATAGACCTCGCCAATCATGACGCGCGAGCCGGGCTCGGCATCGACGACGCGGCGCATGCCGGCCACGAACTCCATGACCTCGGGGCGGTTCGCGCTGTTGACCATGCGGTTGCGTGCGAAGGGCGGATCCCCTTCCTTGTAGTCCGGGTTCGGCGGATCGTCGCGAAGCTGCGGGTCCTTGGCGATGCAGCCGATGGCGTCGACGCGAAAGCCGTCGACGCCGCGATCGATCCAGAAGCGCAACACGTCGTGCATCGCGTCGCGCACTGCCGGATTCCGCCAGTTGAGATCCGGCTGCTCCTTCAGGAAGGAATGCAGATAGTATTGGCCGGTCGCCTGATCGTATTCCCAGGATCTGCCACCGGCGAGGCTCAACCAATTATTGGGTGGCCCGCCACCCGGCGCCGGCGAGCGCCACGTGTACCAATCGCGCTTGGGATTATTGAGCGATTTGCGCGACTCCAGAAACCAGGGATGCTGGTCGGATGAGTGGTTCGGCACGAAGTCGACGATGATGCGGATATTGCGCGCGTGCAACGCCGCGACGAGCTCGTCGAAATCAGCAAGCGTGCCATAGTCCGGATCGATGTCGGTGTAGTTCGAGACGTCATAGCCGTAATCGGCCTGGGGCGAGGCGAAGAAAGGCGAGAACCAGACGGCGTCGATGCCGAGCCAGGCGAAGTAATCGGCGCGGGCGATGATCCCGCGCAGATCGCCGATGCCGTCGCCGTTGCTGTCCTGGAACGAGCGCGGATAGACTTGGTAGATCACGGCGTCTTGCCACCAGGCTTTCGCGTCCATGAGCATCTCCAGAGGGTGAGCGCTGCGGTCGAGGCGATCGGGTTCAGCGGATGTGCGGGCTCTCGAAGCCGAGGCGCCGCAAGCCGATGCCGATCTCGGGGCAGCTCATGAAGAGCTTCCACAGGAGGCCGGTGCGGTAGTTCTCGATCATGATGATGATCGGGCCTTGATCGATGGCGAGATGCGTCTTCGCATACCAATTCTCGCTCTCGCAGAAGGAATCGACGAAGCCGTAATCGCCCCAAAGATGTTTGCCGAGCTTCCCGTGGAAATGCTTGAGGGCAGCGAGCGAGTATTCGGGCACATAGGGGATCGACGAAAGCGCAGCGGTCGGCGCGATCACGCCGAAATCCTTGTCCGGCGCATAGGCCTCGTAGCCGCGCGGCCCGTCGCTCGCGGTCAGGCCCCAGGAATTCGCGCCATAGCCTTTGAAGTTGTGCGGATTGCGGATGCAGTGCTCGCGATTGATGAGCACATGGCTCAGATTCTGCTGCCAGTAATCGGCATAGCGATCCTTGAGTCCGCGCGGATCGAGCCCGAGGAAGGAGTAATGCGTGAAGAAGAGCGGTCCGCCATAGTCGAAGCCAAGAGGAAGCTCGATTCCATAGTAATTGCGGCCGTTCTTGAAGTTCCGCCCCTCGACCCAGCCCTTGTGATAGACGCCGGGATCGATGGCGTAGCGCGGCGAAGAGGCAGCGAGCACATAGGCAATCAGGCACTCGTTCCAGCCCCTGACCTCGTAATTCATGCTCCAGCCGTTATTGGGGCTCCAATGCCAGTAGAGCACATTCAAGCCGCCGCGGGTGTGCCAGTTCCACTCGACCTCATCCCAGAGCTGCGAGAGACGCCAGCGAAGACCACGCTCGCCCTCATTGTCGCGGTCGAAATACTGGCGCGCGCAGAGCACGCCGGCAACGAGATAGGCCGTCTCGATCAGATCCCCGCCGTCATCCTTTCGCGTGAAATGAAAGGGCTTGCCGGTCTCGCCATGCAGCATATGCGGCAAGACCCCGTGAAAGCTGTCGGCGCCGAGCAGGAAGGACATCATCTTGGTCAGGCGCTCGACCGCCGCTTCCCGCGTGATCCATTTGCGCTCGGCAGCGACGATGATCGCCATCACGGCAAAGCCTGCCCCACCCGTCACCACCACTTCGAGCGATTCCGGCTTGGAAGCATCGCTGCGGTCGCGCGGGAGCCCGCTACGCGGATGCGCGAAGTCCCAGAAGAAGCGGAAGGTCTGGCGCTGCACGAGCTCCAGAAGGTCGGTGTCGCTGCGCGACAAGGAGGACGCCGCCAGCGCCCCCGGCCCTTGTGGGGCCGCGCCCGACGCCTTGCGCGCCGCCTTCGGCTTTTGCCCTTGCGATGTCGAAGCCATTCGCCCTCCTGTTCGCCGAATGATCCTGGTCAAACTGTCACGCGTCAGCCTTGAGCTCGATACGGGTGCTCAAGAGCATGTCCCTCACGGCGCTCTGGCCGACATGGAGGTCGATCGCTCCAGGCTCGAGCCGCGGCGAGAGATCGGCTCCAACGAAGCGAAGCTCGCCTGCGGTGAGGCGAAACCCCACCTTGCCGCGCTCGTGAGCGGCAAGCGCGATCTTGCGGAAGCCCTTGAGCTCGAGCTGCGGACGCGCCACGCTCGCAACAGGGTCACGGGTGAAGAAGAAGATCGTCGCTTCGCCCGCCACCGCTCCGAGATTTTCGATATCCACCTCGACATTGACCGCTCCGTCCATGGGGATCACCGAGCGATCGACCTTGAGTCCGCTAAGCGCGAACTCGCCATAGGAGAGGCCATGGCCGAAGGCGAAGCGCGGCTCGTTCGGCATGTCGAGATATTTGCTCGAGTATTTGACATCGACGGCAGCCGGACGCCCCGATGGACGCTCGCCATAGAAGATCGGGATCTGGCCGACATCGACCGGCCAGGTCATGGAGAGACGCCCCACGGGATTGACGGCGCCGCTCAGCACGGCGGCGATGGCGCGCCCGGCCTCGGTGCCCGGGAACCAGACCGCCATCAGCGCTTGCGCCTTCTCCACGAGCCAGTCCGGCAAGACGAGAGGCCGGCCGCTGAAGAGGAGCACGATCACGGGCCTGCCGAGATCGATCACGGCGCGCGCGAGCTCGCATTGCGCGTCCGGCAGGCCCGGACGCGCCCGGCTCGAAGCCTCGCCGCTCATCGCCGGTGTCTCGCCGAGGCAGAGGACCACGCTGTCGCTACCCTTGGCGAGATCGACCGCCTTCTGCATCTCGCGTTCATCGATGCGATCGACGTCGCAGCCGGGCGCGAATGAGAACGCAATCTCGGGCCGCGCGGCGCGCAACCCCTCGACCACGACATCCGGATTAGCCTTCAGATCGCCCTTGGCGTCGGCAAGCGGCCCGATAACCGCGACCGAGGCGGGCTTGGCGAGCAGGGGCAGCACGCCGTCCTTGTTCTTCAGGAGCACGAACGAGCGGCAGGCCGCCTCGAAGGCGAGCTCGAGGCGCTTGGCATCGGCACCCGCAGCCTCGACCGGGCGATCGGCCCCACAGCGCCGATAGGGATCGGCGAAGAGGCCAAGCTGCGCCTTCAGCCTGAGCACGCGCCTGACGGCTTCGTCGATCTCCTCCATCGTCACCTTGCCCCGCTGCAAGGCGAGCGGCAGACCTTTCGTGTAGGCGCCTCCACCCATCATGTCGATATCGACGCCGGCCTTCAGCGCGAGCGCTGCGGCGTCGCCGAGATCCTCCGCGACCCCATGCACGACGAGCTCGGCGACCGAGCCATAATCACTCACCATGACGCCTGAAAAACCCCATTGGGCACGCACCAGGTCCCGAAGGATCGCCGTGCTCGCCGTCATTGGCGTCCCGTCAAGATCCGTGAAAGCCGGCATAATCGCAACGACCCCGGCCTCGACGGCAGCGCGGAAGGGCGGCAGATAGATCTCGCGCATCTGGCGCTGCGTGAGGTCGACCGACGCATACTCGCGGCCAGCTTGGACGGCTCCATAGCCGGCAAGGTGCTTGGCGGTCGCGCCCACTGCGAAGACGTCGTCGACACGCGGCGCCTGGAACCCACGGACCTTGGCTTCAGCAAAACGCGAGGCGACGTAGGTGTCCTCGCCCGGCCCCTCGACAGTGCGTCCCCAGCGCGGATCGCGCGCGACATCGATCATTGGCGCGAAAGTGAGGTCGACGCCGACGGCCGCTGTCTCCTGCGCGGCGGCATGAGCGGTGCGCTCCCACAGCCCTGGATCAAAGGCGCAGCTCTCGCCAATCGCGATCGGGAAGATGGTCTTGAAGCCGTTCACGACATCGAGACCGAAGAAGAGCGGGATCTTGAGGCGCGATTGCTCGACGGCCAGGCGCTGCACCTCGCGCACCCGATCCGTTCCCCAGAGATTCAGAAGGCTGCCGATCCGCCCCTCGACGATCGCGTCTGGGGTGATGATCTCGCGGGTCGGGCCCGTCTGGATGAGCTCGGCGCTCAGCATGGTGAGCTGGCCGACCTTCTCGTCGAGCGTCATTTGCGCGATGAGACGCTCGATATGGTCGAGAACACCCGAAGCCGTCATGCCGTGTCCCTCCTCGAGCCATATCCTGTGCAGACGTGACTCGTTCACGATTTTTCAGACTCTCGCCTCCTTTGCGAGGAAGCTCAAGCCCCCGACGCGCGACAGCCCCCGACGCGCACAGCTCCCACTCGGGCCCGCCGGACGAGCCGGCTCCGCCCCAAGCCATTTACCCCAAGCCTTTTACCCTGACCCGACATCGGCTATCGCTGTCGCAACGGGTTCCGCTCCGCGATCGGCGGCTCCCGCTCGGTGGAGGACACGAACCCTATGAATGCGCCGGTCGATGTGCGGCAGCTCGTCCCACCCCATCCGATCGAGGTTTCGAAGAGCGGCGGCTGGGCGCAGCTCCTCACTTTGATTCGCGCCATCGGCGCCTCGCCGCAGCGGCGCGCCCTCATCTCGCTGCCGATCGGCAGTGTTCTCGTGATCGCAGGGATCGCGGTCGGGCAGGTGCGGCTCAATGCCTGGCAAGGTGCCTTCTATGATGCGCTGCAGCAACACAATCTCGCGGCCTTTCTGCAGCAATTGATCGTGTTTGCGGTGATCATCGCTGCGCTTTTGTCGCTTGTCGTCGCCCAGACCTGGCTCACCGAGGTGTTCAAGGTCAGGTTGAGAGGATGGCTCACCCGCGATCTCCTGAGCGAATGGTTGCGCCCCAAGCGTGCCTATATGTTCATTTTCGCGGGCGAGATCGGGGTCAATCCCGATCAGCGCATCCATGAAGATGCCCGCCATCTGACCGAGCTCTCAGCCGATCTCGGCAACGGCCTTGTGCAGGCTTCGCTCCTGCTCATCAGCTTCATCGGCGTTCTGTGGGGCCTCTCGACACAAGTGGTCTTCACCATGAATGGCCAGGATTTCACGATCCCGGGATACATGGTGTGGTGCGCGCTCGCTTATGCGGGGGCCGGATCCTTTCTGACCTGGCGCGTTGGTCGCCCGCTCATCAGCCTCAACACCGATCATTATGCGCGCGAAGCCGAGTTCCGCGTCGCGCTGGTGCGCGTCTCCGATCACGCCGAGTCCGTTGCCCTCTATCAGGGCGAGGCGGATGAGCGTGCGGCGCTCGATCTCATCCTCGGCGCGGTCCTGTCGGTCTCGCGCAAGCTCGCCGGCGGCCTCGCGCGCCTGACCTGGGTCACGTCCGGCTATGGCTGGCTCGTGATCGTCGCGCCCTTCGTCATGGCGGCGCCGGGCTATTTCGGCGGCAGGCTGACGCTCGGCGCGCTGATGATCGTGGTCGGCGCCTTCACTCAAGTGCAAGGGGCGCTACGCTGGTTCGTCGATAATTTCTCGAGGATCGCAGACTGGCGCGCGACGCTGATGCGCGTCGTCGCCATGCGCGAGGCACTGCGCACCATCGAGAGCCTCAACGCAACAGAGTCGAGGATCACGATCACCCAAGATCCCGAGGGCAAGCTGACCTTCGAGAATTTCGAAGCCTATCTGCCCGGCTCCATGTCCGAATGCGCGCTCCTCGAGGAAAGGAAGGTCGAGATTGGCGCGGGCGAGTTCGTGCTCGTCACCGGCGAGACCGCGGCCGGCAAGACGACTTTCTTCCTCGCTTTGGCAGGGCTCTGGCCATGGGGTAAGGGCGCAATCGGGCTGCCACCGCGCGACGACATGATGTTCCTGCCGCAGCAGCCTTACCTGCCTCCGGGCGCATTGCGCACGGCCATCTGCTATCCGGCTGCTCCGACCACATTTCCCGACGAGGTGATACGCGACGCGCTGAAGCGCATCGGCCTTGCCGATCTCATGGATTCGCTCGATCGCGAGGCGCACTGGGACAAGGATCTGTCCCTCGACGAGCAGCAGTCTCTCGCCTTCGTGCGGGTGCTGTTGCATGCACCGAAATGGGTCCTGCTCAACGACGCGCTGAGCGCGCTCGACCCGTCGCAGCGCAAGGTTGTGAGGGAGGCCTTTCGGAAGGACCTCGCCGGCATGACCGTCATCAGCGCCGGGCGCTCAAAATTGGAAGACAACTTCTACACCAAGACCCTGCACCTCCAGCGCTGCCCCCGCCAATGACGCGGCGGGCATGTGCCGTGCCGGGGCGGTGATCAGGTCCGCAGGAGATCCTAGCGATGGCGCCTTCCGACACGCGCAGCTTCCTCACCCCTCGCGAGGCCGGCCTCGGCCTGAAGCGCATCACGAACGAGACTGGCCTCTCGATTAGTGTCCTGCCGAATGGGGCGATCTTCACGATCCAGCATGAGCGCGACGGCCATCGCCTGATGATCAACCAGGTCGAAGGCTCGCCGCTGCATGGCGGCATCGGCCGCCTGCTTCTGCGTTGCGGGAAGGAGCGTCGCATCGTCGAGATCACCGGCCCTGCCGCCAAGGTCGAGGTCGGGGTTGGGAAGGACCGCATCGTCTGGGCCGGCGAGGCGGGAAATGTCCGCCACGAAACCACCTTGTGGTTGCACCCGCGGAGCAATGTCTGGCTGTGGCAGGTCGCTATCGCGAGCGCCCATGATCTCAGCTGCGATGTCATCCTGATCCAGGATCTCGGCTTGGGCGAGCGCGGCTTCGTCATGGGCAACGAGGCCTATGCGTCGCAATACATGGATCATCACGTCGCGATCCATGACGAGCTCGGCCCAATCGTGATGAGCCGCCAGAACCTCACCCAAGGCGGGGGACACCCTTGGGTCGCGCATGGCTGTCTCGACGGCGCGGCGAGCTTTGCGACCGATGCCATGCAGCTCTTCGGGCCTCGCTTCCGCGACGCCGCTGAGATCGCTTTGCCCTTCGGCAGCGACCTTGAGGGCGAGCGGCTCCAGCACGAAGTCGCCTGCCCGATGATTCAGTCGCGCGTGGCGAAGATCGCGGCCGGCCGAACGGCGAGCTTCACCTTCTTCGGCATCTACGATCCGGACCACGCCGAAGCGTCGGGCGATGCCGATCTCGCAAGGCTCGACGAGGTTCGGCGCGCGCAGAGCGAATTTCGCAGGACGAAGGTCGAGCTCGCGGCCCCGAGCCGAGGCGTCGTCCAGGATGCGCCGCCGCTCGTTGCGCACAGCCTTACCGCCGAGGAGCTGGCATCGGCCTTCCCCGAGCGTCGGCACGAGGAATGGCGCGACGGCAGGCTCCTCTCCTTCTTCGTGCCCGACGGCGCCCTCAACCGTCATGTGGTGCTGCGCGACAAGGAAAGGCTCGTTCCGCGGCGCCATGGCGCCATGCTGCGCAGCGGCCAGGCTCTGCTCCCGGACGATGTGACACTATGTTCGACGGCCTGGATGCACGGCGTCTTCAGCGCCCAGCTCACCATCGGCAACACCTCGTTCCACAAGCTCTTCTCCGTGTCGCGCGATCCCTACAACATCACGCACACCAGCGGCCTGCGCATGCTGGTCGAGCTCGACGGCGAGTGGCGCCTCCTGGCGACGCCATCCGCCTTCGATATCGGGCTCAGCGACTGCCGCTGGCTCTATAATCTCGACGGCCGCCGCATCGAGGTCAGCGCTGTCGCATCGGGAGAGCACGCCGCAATGCAGTGGCGAATCGAGATCACAGGCCGGCCATGCCGCCTCCTCATCCTCGGTCATCTCGTGCAGGGTGAGCGCGAACTCGATCATGCGAGCCCGGTCACGATCGATCGCGAGCGCCGGCGCTGCAGCTTCCGCCCGGATCCGGGCTGGCTCTGGGCCGAGCGCTATCCGAACGCCGTCTATCACCTCGTCACCTCGACGCCTGAAAGCCTCGACGCGATCGGCGGCGACGAATTGCTCTATGCGGACGGCGAGGCGCGCGGCGGCGCCTATGTGGCGTTGCGCACCAAGGCGACCGCTGCCTTCAGTTTCGCGGTCGTCGGATCGCTCAGCGATACCGCCGAGGCAGAGAACTTGGCGCAGAGATACGAAGCCGGGGTCACGCCCGCTGCCATGCTCGCGCCCGCCACGCAATTCTGGTCGGGGCTTTCCCGCGAGCTTCACCTGCGGGCCGGAGCAGCCGAGGCCGACCGGCACGCCTCGGCGATCGAGACTTTGTTCCCGTGGCTCGCCCATAACGTGATGATGCATGTCACGGTGCCGCACGGCCTCGAGCAATATACGGGCGCGGCCTGGGGCACGCGCGATGTCTGCCAGGGACCCGTCGAGTTCTATCTCTCGCTCCGCCACGACGCGCCGGCGAAGGAGATCTTGCGCATCCTCTTCGCCCAGCAATACGAGCAGCGGGGCGACTGGCCGCAATGGTTCATGCTCGAGCCCTATTCGATCATCCAGGACAAGCATGCGCTCGGCGACGTGATCATCTGGCCGCTGAAGGCGCTGAACGATTATGTCGAGGCAACCGACGATCTCGCCTTCCTCGACGAGCCCATCGCCTGGCGTCGGGAGGGTGATTTCACCAAGACGGAAAGGCGCGATCCCGTCAGCGCCCATATCGACAAGCTCATCGCCACGGTGAAGGGGCAGTTCATTTCCGGCACCCATCTCATTCGCTATGGCGAAGGCGACTGGAACGACAGCCTGCAGCCGGTCGAGCCGCATATGCGCGACCTGATGGTGAGCAGCTGGACGGTCGCGCTACTGTTCGGAGAGATCGTCCGCTACGCAAAGGTGCTTCGCCACGCCAGCCGCACCGCAGCGGCGTCGGAGCTCGAGGCGCTCTCGCAGGCGATGGCTACCGATTTCAATCGTCATCTCGTGCGCGACGGCGTCGTCGCGGGCTATGGTCTCTTCGAGCCTGGCGGCGGAGCGCCCGAATTGCTGCTGCATCCGCAGGACCGTCGCACCGGCCTGCACTATTCGCTGATCCCGATGACGCAATGCGTCATCTCGGGCCTGTTCACGCAAGACCAAGCACGCCACCATCTCGCGGTCATCCGCGAGCATCTGCTCTTCCCCGATGGGGCGCGGCTGATCGACAAGCCGGTTACCTATCGTGGCGGGCCCGAGAAGGTGTTCCGCCGCGCCGAATCCTCATCCTTCTTCGGGCGTGAGATCGGCCTCATGTATGTGCATGCGCATCTGCGCTATGGAGAGGCGATGGCGGCGCTCGGCGAGGCGTCAGCGCTCTGGGAGGCGATGGCGGTCGCGAACCCGATCACCGTCACGGACGAGATCGCGCATGCCTCGCCACGGCAGCGCAACTGCTATTTCAGCAGCAGCGATGCCGCCTTCCGGGACCGCTACGAGGCGAGCGCGCAATGGCAGCGCGTCAGGACGGGCGACGTCAATGTCGATGGCGGCTGGCGCATCTATTCGAGCGGTCCAGGCCTCTTCACCAATCTCCTTGTCCGGCACGCGCTGGGGCTTCGCCGCCATTTCGGCCAGGCCATCGCAGCTCCAATGCTGCCGCCATCCTTCGGGGGGCTCAAGCTCGAGCTGACGATCGGCGGTCGTGTCGAGGCCTTCGACCTGCGCTCGTCCTAGGCGTGGACTCATGTGCGCGCCACCCGCCACAGCCGGATGGATGCGAGCTTGACAAAGGCAAGGCAATTGACGGCGAGCTTCTTGCAGCGCGTCGTGGCCCGACTGCATCGCTTGGTCCGATTGAAGAACCGTTGGACCCGGTCACGGGCGATGCCCGCCCCTAGCTCCTCGGACCACCAGCGTCTGCGGTCGACCTAAGGGGCCTGCACAAGGGGGCCGAAGCGGGCATGCGTTACTTGATCGCCGCGTTCACGCAATGCTGCATCACGGACCGGCGGCGGCACGCTGAGCATTTTCCCAACTTCTATGCTCTGGCGCTGGACCCACTCAACGCGGTTTTTGCGCCGCCCGGAGTAGCTCGCCAGTGCGTCCTCCACGGATGCGGCTGCGCGCAATTCTTCGGCCAAGACACATGCGTCCTCCATGGCCATGCAGCCGCCCTGACCCATCATGGGGGAGCTGGCATGCGCCGCATCGCCGACCAGCACGACGCGGCCGATATGCCATTTTTCGAGCTCCATCCACTCCATGGCCGAGCAAATGATCTGATCGTCACGCTCGATCGAGGCCAGATACTCCTGCACGCGCCCGCCCAATGTCGCAAAACGCTTGCGCAGCCGCTCAAGGCGTCCAACCACCGGATCGCGGACGTGCGGCTGGATCACATAGGCAAACCCGTAGGTACGCCGCGCGCCCATGGGCACGAGCCCGAACGTGCAGCCATCGCCCAGGTGCATCTGAAACCCATTCAGGCCAGCCGGCCTGATCGGGGCAATGCTGCGCCAGTTCATGGCCCCGAGATCGCTGGGCGCGGCAGCGGTCAGGGTCAAGGCCCGGACCGTCGACCTAATTCCGTCCGCCCCGACAACGAGACCATAATCTCCGGTCGAGCCGTCGGAGAATCCCACTGAGACGTGGTCGCCGTGATGGACCAGGGACGTTATGGAGGTGCCGAGCCGGCATCGCAAATTGGCGACACCTGGCAGCAGCGCACGTTGCAGGTTGGGCCGCTCTATGCCGACGCAGCGACCGACGTCGCCCCACAGCGCCTCGAGATCGGTTTCCGATAGCGGGTCGCCCTGCTCGTCACAGTATTGCCACCGGCAAATAATCGTACCGGCATTTTCGACATTTGCAGCAAGACCCAAATCAACCAGCATGCGCATGCCGTTGGCGTGAACCACGAACCCGGCTCCCAAAGCCTGCCAGGTTTGCTGGCGCTCGACGAGTTCGACCTTAAAGTCGTGCCGATGAAGCGCGGTGGCCGCGGTGAGACCGGCTACACCTCCGCCTACAACCAGGATTGTCTCGATCTTTGCCATATGCCCTCCGATTGCGTCGCGGTGGATGGACACTGAGTGGTTCGGAAGAAATAGCCGGATCGGCAACCGCCGATCTTGGAGCCGGCAGAACAGTGATTTGGACTAGAGTGAACTCATGGGGTAATGTTTGTACTGGTAACCATCCTGATGCGAGCGACGCTCGGGGTGTGATGCACATGCCGGACCCATGCGCTACCTTCAGGTTTTCGACCGCGGGCATTCCCGAGCCGGCGCGTGCCCAAGCTGTGCGAGATCTCCACCAGCGCGAGCGCGTTATACTGCCGGCCGGGCTCGAACCGATCGAGCCGCTCGTGCCATTGCCGGGTCGTCCGCTGCAAGTAAGTGTGATCAAGCGCACCTTGCCCGGGCTGGCCGTCGTGTCCGGAACACTGTCGGGTGTGTGCAACGCGCCACGACCCAAAGGGGCCGCTGGGCAAGGAGAAGATGATCTGCTCCTCGCCGTGAATGTCTGGGGGCGCAGCGTGGCGCGGCAGCGCAATACCGAGCTTCGGCTGGGGGACGGCGATGCCCTTTTTTGGACGCGAAGTGTTGCCGGCCTGGGTATCATGCGGTTCACACCCGCCGGCTTCCTCGGCTGCCGGGTAGCGCGCGCGGACGTCGCAGCGCTCCTTGGCCGGCTCGACGACACGCCTATGTGCTTCGTTCCTTGCGACACGGAAGCACTGCAACTGCTGGTCACCTACGCCAAAGGCATTGCCGAGTCCGTGCCGCTTGCGACGCCGGAGCTGCAACGGCTCGCGGTCAGCCACATACAGGATCTCATGGCGGCGGTCGTCGCGGCCGCACGCGGAGACCGCGCGATTGCAGATGGGCGTGGCATCGCGGCTGCACGGCTCAGGGCGATCATGATCGACATCAGGGCCCATCTTGGCGATGGAGATCTGTCGGTCGCCAAGGTCGCGCATCGCCAGCGCATGACACCGAGGTACGTGCACAAGTTGTTCGAGAACGAGGGATGCACCTTCTCTTCGTTCGTGCGCGACCAGCGTCTCGCCTGCGCTCACCGCATGCTGAGCGGTCCCCGGTTTGCCGATCGCACGATTGGCTCGATCGCGTTCGATGTCGGGTTCGGTGATCTGTCGTACTTCAATCGCAGCTTTCGCCGACGCTATGGAGCGACGCCTCGCGAGATCAGGCAGTCGGCGCTGAAGGCCGATCACTCTGCCGCTCACCAAAATGTGGACTCATGAGTACTCGCCTTCATGATGCAGGCGCCTTATGGCGCCCGCATTGATAGTGGCCTATCTGCCGATAAAGGACACGTCACCTTTCGGCGTCGCGAGTTCGGCGATGAAGCCTGGTTGCAACCCGCCACGCACCGCGACATCGAGGCCGATCTCGGCATAGATGCGGCGAAGCTCCGTGGCCTGAGGATGCAGCACGATCAGGCGCTGCAACTTGCAGCCGCCCGGTGAGGTCGTCGAGGGATGGGGCGAGCCCTGCCAGTCGATCGCGAAGGGGATGATCACCTCGCCAAAGGCCGGGTGCGACAGGCGTATGATCGTCCAGTCGAGCCTGACGCCGTCGGGGCGGGTGCGGTTCATCGGCATTCGGGCGGCGACCGTGAGCCCCGCCGCCTTCGCCTTTGCGCTCAGCGCCTCGATATCCGTCGTCTGGATCGCGAAGGTAATGATCGCCGGATGCGGCAGCGCAGCGATCATCTCGGAACGCGATCCGCGGGCCGCAGTCTGTGCGGGATCCGGCGCGATCACCTCGAAGAAGGCATCGGGTCCGATTGAGACCAGCCGGTTGCGGGTTGCGTGCCCCGGATGGGTTCCGCCTGTCGCAGGCGCGACGCCGGTCAGCGCCTCGAATTGCGCCGAGCCGACGTCGAGGTCAGGCGCGCCGAGCAGGATATGGTCGAGCTTCACGGTCATGTCGCAGTCGCTCCGTCACGGCGCCGCGGATCGGCCCGTCACAGACCTGCTACCACGGCCTCGATCTGGTCGGCGACCCAGTCGACCTCATCTTGCGTGATGATCAGCGGCGGTGCGAAGCGGATCGTGTCCACATGCGTGTCTTTGGCGAGCACGCCGCGCTGGCGCAGCCGCTCGACCACGGGACGCGCGCCGCCCATCTCCGGCTCGAACTCGATGGCAAGCATCAGCCCGCGCCCCCTCACCTCGCGGATCGCGTTGCTGCGCAAGGCCTCGAGGCGCGCCTTGAGCTGCGCGCCGCGCGTAGCCGAATTCTCGATCAGCCCATCCTCGGTGAGGACTTTGAGCGCAGCCCGCGCCACCGCGCAGGCGAGCGGGTTGCCGCCGAAGGTGCTGCCATGCTGGCCGGGTTTCAAGGTGCCGAGCACATCGGTGTTCGAGAGTACGGCGGAGACCGGATAGAAGCCGCCGCCCAGCGCCTTGCCGATCAAGGTGACGTCGGCGACGATGCCCTCATGCTCCTCGGCGAGGAGCCGGCCGGTGCGCCCGAGTCCCGTCTGGATCTCGTCGAGGATGAGCGTCACATTGTGGCGCGTGCAGATCTCGCGAACGCGCGCGAAATAGCCCTGCGGTGGGATGATGACGCCGGCTTCCCCCTGGATCGGCTCGACCAGGAAGGCGACGGTGTGCGGCGTGATCGCCGCCTCGAGCGCATCGGCATCGCCGAAGGGCACGATGGTGAACCCCGGCGCGTAGGGGCCGAAGCCCTGACGCGCATCCGGATCGGTCGAAAAGGAGATCACCGCGAGCGTGCGGCCGTGGAAGTTGTTGGCGCAGACGATGATTTCGGCCTTGCCCTCCGGCACGCCTTTCACCTCATAGCCCCACTTGCGCACCGCCTTGATGGCCGTCTCGACGGCCTCGGCGCCGCTGTTCATGGGCAGGATCTTGTGGGACTGGGTGAGCCGCGCCAGCTCCTCGTAGAGGAGCGGCAGCTGGTCGTTGCGGAAGGCGCGTGAGGTGAGGGTCAACCTTGCCGCCTGCTCAGTCAGGGCCGCGAGGATCTTCGGATGGCAATGGCCGTGATTGATGGCCGAATAGGCCGAGAGACAGTCGAGATAGCGGTGTCCGTCGACATCCCAGACATAGACGCCCTCTCCGCGAGAGAGCACGACATCGAGCGGCTTGTAGTTTTGGGCGCCGAAACGATGTTCGAGGTTGATGAAATCGGTGGCTGCCAAGGTCATGATACGTCCTGAAATGAAAGGGGATCAGCTGCCGATCGAAGCCGGCTGGCGCTGCTTGCGATCGAGAACGGTGCGGCCAAAGAGGCTCGCGACGAGCTCCGCGAGCACGATGGCGCTGCGCCCGCGCATATCGAGGAAGGGGTTCAGCTCGACGACGTCGAGCGAGCCGACAAGGCCGCTGTCGCAGAGCATCTCCATGATCAGATGCGCCTCGCGATAGGTCGCGCCGCCCGGCACCGTGGTGCCGACGCCGGGCGCGGCCTCGGGATCGAGGAAATCGACGTCGAGGCTGACATGCAGATGCACGCCGCGCCGCTGCCAGGCATCGATACGGTCGCGCAGCAGGGGCGCGACGCTGAACTCGTCGATCTGGCGCATATCGACGCAGTCGACGCCGTGCTGGCGCAGCCTCTGCCTCTCATCGGGGTCGATCGAGCGCGCCCCGAAGATGTGGATGTCCTGCATCGGCACCACCGCGAAGCGCTGCCCCTCGCCGAGCAGGCCAGCAAGGCTCGCATCCCCCGCGAGGAAAGCGAGCGCCATGCCGTGCATATTGCCCGACGGCGTAGTTGCAGGCGTGTTGAAATCCGCATGTGCGTCGATCCACAGGAGCGCGAGCTCCTTGCCGGCCTCGGCGCAATGGCGCGCGACGCCGCTAACCGTCCCCATTGAGAGACTGTGATCGCCGCCGAGGAAAACGGGAAGCTCACCTGAGCTTGCGATCTGATAGGCGCGGTCATGGATGGCCCGCGTCCAGCCGGCGATGCGCTCGAGATTGCGGCAGCGCGCGGCCTGAGCGGGTGCGAGCGAGGCTGCGACCAGCTCCGGCATCGCCATGTCGCCATGATCCCGCACCTCATGGCCGAGCTCGGCGAGGAAGCCGGCAAGCCCTGCGACCCGTAGGGCCGAGGGCCCCATCAGGGAGCCGGCAGTCGCCGAGCCGTGGTCGACCGGCACGCCCAGCAGCCCGACCCGATGGCTTGCGACCGAGGGAGCGGCGCGCAACGTCGCCTGTAACGTCAAGGGAGCATTCATGGGATCGACCTCTCCGGACGCTGATTCTCCCGGCAAGTTGCCCCCTTGCGACGTCAATCGAAAGACATCAGTGTGACGCGTCTCGCCAATTCATTGGCGATATGCAAGATCGGATTGGCGAAACGCCAACCCGACGACCGTTGATGATAGCTGATCCCGATGAAAGCCGATCTCATGAGCCCGAAGCTCGACAGTGCCAAGCTTGACGACCTCGATCGCCGTCTCATTGCGCTCTTGCGCGACAATGCGAGGCTCCCGACCTCCTCGCTTGCCCAGCATCTCGGCTGCTCGCGCGCCACCGTCCAGAACCGGATCGATCGCCTGGTGCAGGCGGGCGTGCTCATCGGCTTCACCATCCGCTTGCGCGGCGATGTCGCGGATGCCGCCGTGCGCGCCATCACCTCGATCGAGGTTCGTTCCTCCGACACGCGAACCGTGATCGCGGCCTTGAAGCGGATGCCCGATGTCGGGCGCGTGCATTCGACGAATGGGCGCTGGGACCTCGTCGCCGAGATCAATGCGGCCGATCTCGCCCAGCTCGATCGCGTGCTGACCGACATCCGCACCTTGCGCGCCGTCGCGAATTCCGAGACCAGCATCCTCCTTTCGGAAGTGAAGTAACGTCGCAACTGAAGTCGGCTTTGGCGCATTGTCCTTCGCCGAGGGAAGGCCTATCCTCTCCAGCAATCCCCGCAACCGCCGGCATCGTGAGGCGCAGCGTGGGGGCAGAAGATCACGATGTGCCGGTTGCATCGCGCAACGGAGGCACAGCATGGCCATCGCACCGATACTGCAACGTTATCTCGACCAGCGCGTCACCTATGGGGTGATCCCGCATGAACCGACGATGTGCTCGACGCGCACCGCCGAGATCTGCCATATCTCCGGTAACGCCCTCGCCAAGGGCATCGTGCTGCGGCTCGACCGCGGCTACATGCTCGCGGTGCTGCCGGCCTCGCACCATATCCGCATGCAAGCCTTGAAGGATCGCCTCGGCGACGATGTGGAGCTCGCGAGCGAGGACGAGGCGACGCGCCTCTTCCAGGACTGCGCGCGCGGCGCCATTCCGGCCGTTGGCGATTGCTACTCGCTCGACGTCATCGTCGATGACAGCATCGACAAGGCGCCCGACATCTACATGGAGGGCGGCGATCACGCGACCCTCGTCCATATGGCCAATGCCCAATATGCGCGGCTAACCGGCGATGCGCTGCATGGGCGGTTCAGTGCCCATGATTGAGGCGTGAGGCTGCGCTAGGTCTTCACGCTGCACAAGCGCACGATGCTATCGGCGATGATCGCTGACGTCTCGCGCACCGAGGAGAGCAGCACGAACTCGTCGGGGCCGTGCTGGCCGCCGCCGCTCGGTCCGAACACGACGGCAGGAATGCCCTTCGCCGCGTAATGGGCGGCATCCGTGACGCCGAGCGATCCGACGATCTCCGGGGGTCGGCCGGATGCCGCGATGCTCGCCTCGACCGCCTGCGTCAGGGGATGGTCGAGCGGCGTGTCGACCGGCGGGAAATGCAGATTGCCGAGCTCCCAGCGTACCGCCGGCGGGTGCTCCTCGAGCCAGGGGTCGGATTTCGCGAAGCGCGCGATACAATCCTCGAATTCGCGCCGGATATTGGCCGAGCGCTCATGAGGCAGGAACTTCATATCGAAATCGATCACGCAAATGTCCGGCACCATAGCGGGGTTGCCGAGCAGTGCCGGCAATCCGTCCGGGCCTTCCCCGCAGCCCGCCATCATGACGCCGGGGCTGATCGTGTTCATGCCCGCCGGCATGCCGTGAAAGCTGCGCTCGAGGCCCCATCTCGTCTCGAGCTCGCGCACCGCCGCGAGCAGCCTCGCGCCGAGCTCGAGGGCGTTGACGCTGCGCACCCCGACGTCGACCTTCGTCGGATAGATCGAGGCGAAGCGGCGGGCCGAATGACCGCTGCGGCCCCGCACGGTCACGCGTACCCATTCGAGGCCGCCGGCCCAAGGCCGCAGCGCCCCTCCACTGGGCTCTGCGATGAGCACGCCGGCGAGCCCCCGGCTCGCTGCTGCGGCAGCCATCGCGCCGGTCCCGCCGGCCTCCTCGTCGACGACGGCGTGGAATTCGAGCCGCCCTTCGAGGGTGATGCCGGCATCCGCGATGGCACGGCAGGCAATCAGCGACGCCGAGACCGGCCTTCATGTCGCAGGAGCCACGCCCGAAGAGCATGTCCCCGACGATCTCGGCCCCGTAGGGATCGTGGGTCCATTGCGCGAGATGCCATGCGGCACGACATCGACATGGCCGCATAATGCGAGGCTGCGCGCATCGGAGCCCTTCGCCTTGCCGATGAGGTTCGGCCGGCCGGGCAGCGGAAAGTCGCGTGATGTCGCAAAGCCGAGAGCCTTGAGCTCGGACTCGATGACGTCTTGCACTTCGCTTTCGCGATTGAAGGCTGGGTCCTCGAGGAATTTCGGATTGACGGAGGGAACGCACACAAGCCGTGCGAGGAGATCTGGGAGGTCGTCAGCGCGTGCCTCGACCGCGCGGCGCAGCCTCTGGGTCAGATCAAAGTCGGTCATCTTCGTCCCTTCTTCGCCCCTTCGGCCTTTTCGTCGTGATGTCGATTTCATTACATTATTGCCAATGCGAAATCATTATGCAATGAACGCGACATAATCGCGCCGAGCAGCCAGGAATGGCCGGGCCAAAGCGCGGCGCGAGGCGAGGAGAGGTGTCGCAATATGGATCGTCGTCGGTTCCTTCACGTCTCATCCGCCGGTCTTGCGGCGCTCGCCACACCGAGGCTCGCTCTGGGCGCCGAGCAGAAGGTCCTGCGCTTCGTTCCACACGCGGATCTGACCGTGATCGATCCGACCTGGAACAGCGCCTATGTGACGCGCAATCACGGCTACATGGTCTTCGATACGCTGTTCGGCCAGGACGGCAGCTACCAGCCGCAGCCGCAAATGCTCGACGGCTTCGCGATCGAGGATGACGGCAAGCGCTGGACCTTGAAGCTGCGCGAGGGGCTGAAATTCCACGACGGCTCGAAGGTACTGGCACACGACTGCGTGGCGAGCCTCAATCGCTGGGGCAAGCGTGACGATTTCGGCAAGAGCCTGTTCGCGGCGACCGACGAGCTCTCGGCCTCGGACGACCGCACCATCGTCTTCCGCTTGAAGCGCCCCTAGCCGCTCCTGCCGATGGCGCTCGCCAAGACCGGGCTGATGATGGCGGCGATCATGCCCGAGCGCATCGCCAATGGCGATCCCGAGAAGCCGATCACCGAGCTCGTCGGCAGCGGGCCCTACCGCTTCAAGGGCGATGAGCGGCTCGCCGGCAACCGCGTCGTCTATGAGCGCTTCGAGGGCTATGCGCCGCGCAGCTCAGGCGCGACCGAAGGCACGGCAGGCCCCAAGCTCGCCAATTTCGACCGGGTCGAGTGGAAGGTCATCACCGACGCCTCGACGGCGGGTGCGGCGCTTCGCACCGGCGAGGTCGATTGGTGGGAGCTTCCCGGCACCGACATGCTGCCGCTTATGCGCAAGACGCGCGGCATCAAGGTCGATGTGCTCGACCCTTCGGGCTATGTCGCATCCTTGCGCGTCAATCATGCCTTTCCGCCTACCGCGAACGCCGCGATCAGGCGCGCCATGACGCGCGCCATCTCGCAGCGCGATGTGGTCATCGCGATGGCCGGCACCGATGCGTCGCTGTGGCGTGAGAATGTCGGCTTCTTCTGCCCCGGCACGAGCCTCGCCAATGATGCGGGCCTCGAGGCGGTCTCAGGCCCGCGCGATCCGGAGGCCGTCAAGCGCGCGCTCGGCGAAGCCGGCTATGGCGGCGAGAAGATCGCCCTGATGGTGCCGGAGGATCTGCAGATCAACGAGCTCCCCTCCGAGGTCGTCGCCGACAATCTGACGAAGGCCGGCTTCAACGTGGATCACGTCTCGATGGATTGGGGTACGCTGGTGCAGCGGCGCACCAAGAAGGATCCGCCCTCGCAAGGCGGCTGGGGCGGCTATGTGGTCTTGAATTCCGGCACCGACCAGCTCACGCCCGCCGTGCATGCGGCGCTGCGCGGCAATGGCGTCGCGCTCAACGGCTGGTGCGAGAGCGAAGGCATCGAGAAGGAGCGAGATGCCTGGCTCGCGGCGCCGGACGCCGCCGGCCGGCTCGCGGCTGCGAAGCGCCTGCAGGCTCAGGCCTTCATCGACGTGCCCTATATCCCGCTCGGCCAAATCGCCCAACTCACCACCTTCCGCGAGGATCTCGTCGGCATGATCAAAGGCATGCCCGTGTTCTGGAACATCAAGCGCGGCTGAGCAAGCGAACACGGCCTCGATGCACGGTGCATCCCGAGCCGAGATCGAGCATGATCCCTCATGAGCATCCGCGACCGCCTCACCGACCCCGCGCTGGCGCTGACCCCGTCCGAGCGTAAGCTCGTGCGCGTCATCATCGCGAATTATCCGGTCGCCGGCCTCGGCACGGTCGCGACGCTCGCCGAGCGGGCCGATGTCAGCGACCCAACCGTGGTGCGCTTCGCAACGAAGCTCGGCTATCCGAGCTTCACCGTCTTTCAGGAGGCGCTTCTCGACGAGGTCGAGCAAAGGCTGCGCTCGCCCCTGATGATGATGGAGGTGCGCCAAGGTCGCGACGGAGCGCGTGATCAGGGGCGCCACCCCATGCGCAGCTACGCGGTGGCCATGGCGCGGGCGCTCGACGCCGGAAGTGAGGGCCTCTCGCCGCTCGAATTCGACCGTGCCATCGATCTCATCGCGTTGTGCAAGGGGCGGATCCTGCTGCTCGGCGGCCGCTTCAGCGGCCTCCTCGCAGCCATCATGGAGGCGCATCTGCGCCAGCTCAGGCCGGGCACGCATCTCCTCGCGGGGCCCGCCACCGATCTCATCGATCGGCTTGCCGACATCACCCCGCGTGATCTCCTGATCGTCTTCGACTATCGGCGCTATCAATCCGACATCGTCTCCTTCGCGCGCCAGGGGAGGGCGCGCGGCGCGAAGCTCGTACTGTTCACCGACCGCTGGGGCTCGCCGATCGCCGAGGAGGCGGAGGTGGTGCTCGCAGCCGAGGTCGAGGCGCCTTCACTCTTCGACACGATGGTGCCCGCCCTCACCCAGGTCGAGGCGCTGGTCACGACGCTCGTCGAGCGGATCGGCAAGCCCGCCTTGCAACGCATCGAGGCGCATGAGCAGGTGCGCGGCGCGAACCGCGTCACCGTCGATCGCAACGACGGCGCCCCTCACGGCAAGGAGAGATCCTCATGACAGCGATGCGGCGCGACGCCGATTTCGTGCGCGGCAAGACCGCGCTGCTCTTCGTCGACATGCAGAAGGTCTTCGCATTGCCAGGCGGAGATCGGGCGCATCCCGAACGCGGCCCCGAGCACGAATTCTATCGCAACCTCGCTACGACCGTCATCCCGAACCAGCGGCGCATCCTCGCTGCGGCGCGCGCGGCCGGCGTCGAGGTGCTGCACACTGTGATCGAAGCTCTGACGCGCGACGGCCGCGACCGCTCGCTCGATCACAAGCTCTCCGACATTCTGGTGCCCAAGGGGCATCCCGACGCCGCCGTCATCGACGAGCTCGCGCCGAACGAAGACGAGATCGTTCTGCCGAAGACGTCGTCCGGCGTCTTCAACTCGACCAATATCGATTATGTCCTGCGCAATCTCGGCATCCGCTTCCTGATCATTGCCGGGATCGTCACGGATCAATGCGTCGACATGGCGGTGCGCGACGCCGCCGACCGCGGCTATCTCGTGACCTTGCCGCGTGATGCCTCGGCGACCTACACGGCGCAGCGCCACGAGGCCGCGCTCAATGCCTTCGGCGGCTATTGTTGGCTCACCGACACGGATCGGGTGGTGGCCCGCCTACAGGCTCTTGCGAGCTGAGCACCATGGAACCGATCGCACCTGCCCCCCTCACGACGCTCGTCACCACTGATTATTCAGGCATCACACGCGGCCGCTCGGTGCGCTGCGACGCCTTCGAAGCCGAGCCTGCGCTCACCGTCGGCTGGGTGCCGGCGAACCAGTCGCTCACGCCCTTCGACATCATCGCCGATGACAATCCCTGGGGCTCGACCGGCGATCTGCGCCTGAATCCAGACCGCGCGGCCCGCTATCGCGTGCGGCTGCCCGGCGCCGCGACCCCACTCGACATGGTGATGGCCGATGTCGTCGAGCTCGACGGCGCACCCTGGCTCGCCTGTCCGCGCAGTTTTTTGAAGCAGGCGCTGGCGGCACTGGAAAGCGAGACGGGGCTCACCCTCGTCGGCGCCTTCGAGCACGAGTTCCAGCTCTTGGGCGAGCTCTTTCCTGCGGCACCTGCGTTTTCGCTTGCCGCCCTGAGGCAGGCCGATCCGCTCGGGCCGGTGGTGCTCGCGGCGCTCGCCGAAGCGGGGCTCGAGCCCGAAACCTTCATTGCCGAATACGGCAAGGATCAGTTCGAGGTGACCGTCTCCGCGACGCGCGGCGTCGCGGTCTCGGACCAGGCGGTCGCCTTGCGCGAGATCGTGCGCGAGGCCGCGCGCCTCAAAGGGCTCGCCATGACCTTCGCGCCGAAGACCGCGCCGGACATGGTCGGCAATGGCGTGCATATCCATCTGAGCCTCCTCGATCGCGAGGGGAAGAACGCCCTCTACGACGCGGCGCGTCCCGGGCGGCTCTCCGAGATCGGCGGCGCCTTCGCTGCCGGCATCATCCGCCATATGCGCGCGATCGTCGCCCTGGCGGCGCCGAGCGTCGCCTCCTATCTGCGGCTGAAGCCGCATAATTGGAGCGCGAGCTATACGATGCTCGGCGAGCGCGACCGCGAGGCGAGCTTGCGCATCTGCCCGACGCCGACGCTCGCGGGCAAGGATCCGGCAAGGAGCTTCAACATCGAGTTCCGCGCCGCCGACGCGACGGCCTCGCCGCATCTTGCGCTCGGCATGTTGGTCCATGCCGGGCTCGCCGGCATCAGGGAGAAGCTCACCGCGCCGCCGGTGCTCGCCGGCGACGACCCCGTGACCATGACGCAGGCGCAGCGCGAGGCGCTCGGCCTCTTCCGGCTCCCCGAGAGCCTGAATGAAGCGCTCATTGCGCTCGAGAGTGACAGCGTGGCGCGCGGCTTCTTCGCGCCGAAGGCGCTTGCGACCTATCTCGGCATGAAGCGTGCCGAGATCGCGCAAGCGCGTGACCTCGATCCGGCCGCGCTCTGTCGGCGCTATGCGCAGATCTATTGATGACAGCGAGCCCGCAAGATGCGGCGGCGCCCGACACGGCGCCGCCGGTGGTGAGCGTCCTCAACGCCACAAGCCTGTCGCCGATCATCCTCGTGTGCGAGCACGCCTCGAACTACATCCCGCCTGAATATGCGGGCCTCGGCCTCTCGGCCGCCGAGCGCCACAGCCATATCGCCTGGGATATCGGCGCCGAGGGCGTGACGCGCAAGCTTGCGCAGCTTCTTGACGCGCCGGCCTTCATCGCCGGCTGGTCGCGGCTCCTGATCGACGGCAACCGGCCGATCGGGGCACCGACCAGCATTCCCGAGCTGAGCGAGAGGACTGTCATCCCCGGCAATATCGGGCTGACGGCACAGGAGAAGGGGCGTCGCGCCCGCCGCTTCTTCTGGCCGCTGCATGATGAGCTCGCCGATTTCCTCGACCGCCGGGTCGAGACCGGACCGCGGCCCCGGCTCGTCGCGATCCATTCCTTCGCGCCGGTCTTCCACGGCGAGGCGCGGCCATGGCATGCCGGCGTCCTCTTTCGCCGCTCGGCGGCTTGGGGAGGACGTCTCGTCGCCGCGCTCCGACGCCCGGAGCGTCCGGTCGTCGCGAACGAGCCTTATCGGATCGAGGATGAGAGCGACTATCTCGTGCCGGTTCACGTCGAGGCCCGCGGCCTCGAGGCGGTGCTGATCGAGATCCGCCAGGATCTCGTCGCGAGCGCAAAGGGCCAGGCCGCCTGGGCGCATCACCTCGCAGCAGCGCTCACGGGATGAGCCACGACGCCCCTGGGACCGCGTCTGTCCCGGTCGCAATCCTTCCTTCCGAACGGAACGGCAGCTCTGGCGCTGCAAGAGCGCGCGAGAGATGCTCGCGGTCCCAAATGCAGCGCGACGCGCCTCAGCGCGATTCGAACCGCTCCTTGGCGACTTCGGTGAACGGCGCAAAGAGCGAGACGAGCGTGCCCTCGGGATCGCGGAACTGGACCGCACGATTGCCCCAGGGCATCATCTTCGGCTCATGCACCACCTCAGCCTTGTCCTTCAAGCGGGCAAAGTCGGCATCGACGTCATCGACCATGAATTCGAGGATCGCCGTGCGATTGGCGGCGGGTTCGGCGCTGCCTTCCTTGAAGAGTGCCACCGTTTCGGCGCTGCTGACGGCGAGCGTCGCCGATGGCGTGGCGATCTCGGCGAATTGCGGGGCGAGCCATTGGGCGGTCATCCCCGTCACCATTTCGTAGAAGCCGACCAGAGTTTTGATATCGGCTGCGATGAGACGGGTGGACGCGAATCTCATGACTTGGGACCTCTCGGTTCGGCGGCAAGCGAATGCCGCAATGCGAGAACCCTGTCGCACAGGCCTGCTGCCAGCATCATGGCAACAGCGATCGACATCGTCCCGGGGACCGGAGCCACATCGCTCTGGGAACGCGGCCGTCCTCGGCAGCCGCCTGCCGTGCCTGTGGCGGGAGATGGCGCCGGCCGAAGCCTCGCGCCATATTTGCATCGTTCCATCCCGATATAAGCGAGGGAGAGGCCGAACTGAATGAACCCCATCTCCGTGCGCCACGACGGGCGATCTCGCCGCCGCCGCCATCACCCTAGTGGGTAAAGCCTGACGCCTGGTCCCCGTCGGCCATGATCGCTTCGTGCACGGAGCCTGGGCGGACGGTTCGAGCTGGCAGAAAGTGATCGAAGGACTTCAGGCCCGCGAGACGAAGGTGGTAGCCACTCCGACCCCGCTAACGAGCATTTCGGACGACGTTCGAGCCTTGGATCGTTGCCTGGCAAGGATCGAGGGGCCGGTCGTGTTGGCCGCGCACGCGTATGGCGGCGCCGTCATCTCGGGCACGAAGGACGAGCGCGTAAAGGGCCTGGTCTTCGTCGCGGCGTTGGCGCCTGACGAGGGTGAGACCGTCGGCGAAGTGTTTGGCCGAGGGAAGCCGCATCCGAAAGCACCGCAACTTGCACCCGACGGTGATGGCTTCATTTGGATGCCGAAAAACGCGTTTGCAGCGGCCTTCGCGCAGAACGCCAGCCCGAAGGAGAGCGCTCTGTTCGCCGCTGTGCAGCGGCCGATCAATGGAGCCTGTCTGCAGGAGAAGGCCACAACGCCGCTCTGGAAGACCTTGCCGTCCTGGTACCTGCTGGCGGAGCAGGATCGCATGATCAACCCCGAGATGCAGGATTTCATGGCGCAGCGGATCAAGGCCACGCTTCGGCGACTGGATGTGGATCATACTCCGATAGCTACGGCGCCCGACCGTGTCGTGGAATTGCTGCTCGAAGTCGGCCAATCCGTTGCGGCCTGATTCTGCACGATTGATCGAATGCAAATGTAGGAGGGTCTGATGAGCCCTATCAGATACCGTTCAACCGATGTCGACGGCATCAAAGTTTTCTATCGCGAGGCGCAGAATGTCGATGCGCCGAAGCTGCTTCTCCTGCGCGGCTTTCCGACCGCGGGCCACAAGCTCCGCGAACTGTTTCCACTGCTTGGCGGCAAATTCCACCTCGTCGCGCCGGACCTTCCCAGCTTCGGTTTATCCGACATGCCGTCGCGAGAAGAATTCAATTATACATTTGAGAATATCGCTCGTGTGATCGAGCGCTTTACCGAGATCATCGGATTTGATCGCTTCGCGCTTTACTTATTCGACTACGGCGCACCGACGGGCTTTCGAATGGCCGTTCGCCACCCCGAACGCATCACCGCGATCATCTCGCAGAACGGTAACGCCTACGAGGAGGGTCTCAGCAATGGGTGGGCTCCGATCCGGGCTTACTGGGAAGACGCGTCGCAAGCGAACCGAAAAGCGCTTCGCGATTTCCTCACGCCCGAAACGACCCGCCGGCAGTACACGCACGGTGTACCCGACCCGACGGCTGTGTCACCGGACGGTCAGAACCTCGATAACTACTTTATTACTCGTCCCGGTGCGGATGAAGTTCAGCTCGACCCTTTGGCGATTACAAGAGCAATGTTGCGCTCTACCCGTCATTCCAACAATACTTCCGGACACACAAGCCGCCGCTTTTGGCGGTGTGGGGCAACAACGATCCGTTCTTCCTTCCGCCGGGCACCGAAGCGTTTCGGCGCGACATTCCAGAGGCAAAGGTGCGCTTCTTCGACATCGGCCACTTCGCGCTGGAGACGCACTGCGCCGAAATCGCGAAGGTCATCAGCGATTTCCTGGGTGAGCGCGCGGGCAGGTAACAACGTGTGAGGTCTCAGCCGCGATCATCCAACCTGAAAGGAGAAAGCCGTGGGATTGTCCTGGCAACAAGGTCCGCTCTCAACGAGACAGGTCGGCAAGTTCATAGTACCCGAACCGCTGCCCGAGAAACTTTTGTACGTCGAGCGATTGCGCAGGCGCATGCGTGTGCGCTTCGGAGAACGTTGGATCGCCGAAAGCGAGAATGTTCTCCTGCTGTTCGAGCCAGGCCGCTATCCGGTAGCCTACTTTCCGGAGGCCGACATATCTCCGCATGTGTTGGAAAGCACCGAATATACGACCCAACACCCGGATCTCGGGCTCACGTCCTGGTATAGCGTCCGAGCGGACGAGCAGCACGTCGCGGCGCGAGGGGCGTGGCAGCATACCGGCCTGCCCGCGCACGCCAGCGAACTGCAGGGACGCGTCGCGTTCGCCTGGCGCGCCATGGACGCCTTCTACGAAGAAGATGAACGGATCCTCGGCCATGCCGCGGATCCCTACCATCGCATCGACATTCGCCAGACCTCCCGCAACCTCGTAGTTCGCCAAGGCGACCGGATCGTCGCTGACAGCAGGCAGCCGCTGGTCCTCTACGAGTCCGGTTTCGCGCCACGCTGGTACGTTCCACGCGACGACATCGATGCATCCGCTCTTACGCCCGTGAAACTGCAGACATTCTGCCCGTACAAGGGACTCTGCAGCTATTACTCGATCGGCGACGCGCGTCAGGCAGCCTGGTCGTATCCAGACGCCTATCCGGAGGTCCGCCGCATCTCCAACCTCGTGTCGTTCGAACCTGATATTGTCACTGTGCATCTCGACGGCACCCAGCTCCATCTTGAGCCCGGTCAGTCGGTGGTTCCGCACGGTCCCGATCGCAATCTCGACCTTGTCGAGGTGGACCGCGCTGTAAGCGGCTAGGTGGCTACCGGTCCCTCTATCAAGGCGAAGCGGCACATGGCTCGATTACTGTCGGTGAACGTCGGACTTCCGCGCGATATCGAGTGGAAGGGCCGCATTGTACGCACCGCGATCTGGAAAAATCCCGTGCACGGCCGGTGCCGGGTCGGCCGGTTGAATCTGGCAGGAGACGGCCAAGCCGATTTGGGGGGACACGGCGGCGAACAGCGAGCCGCCTTCGTCTATCAGATCGAATCCTATGGTTACTGGCAGGAACGGTTGAACAGAACCGACTTCGTCCATGGACAGTTCGGCGAGAATTTAACGATCGAAGGATTGCCTGACGATGCCGTTTGCATCGGCGATCGCTTTCAAATCGGCAGCGCCCTGTTCGAGGTCACGCAGCCCCGCGTCACCTGCTATCGCGTCGGTATTCGCACCAACGAGCCGCGGATGCCGGCCTTGCTGACATCCAGCGGACGGCCGGGGTTCTATTTCCGCGTCCTGCGGGAAGGCATGGTGGGCGCCGGCGACGAAATCGTGAAGGTAGGAGAGGCGAAAGAGCGAATGACCGTCGCCGAGATCAACGCGCTGCTCTATTCGCCCGCTCATGCGCGCGATCGATTACAGCGCGCCTTGCGGATCGAGGCGCTTTCGCCGGGATGGCGAGCATCGTTCGAGGCACTGTTGCAGAGCCAGACGGCTGCGGGCGGAAGCGGAAACGCGGGGCTCTTGCCGGCAGCAGCGGCGCATCCGGTGGCACCGGGATTTCAGTCGCTCGCGGTGGTGGCGATCGATTGGGAGTCCGCAGACGTCCTCTCTGTGTCGATGCGGCATCCTGATTGCAAGCCGCTGCCACAGGCTCAGCCGGGGCAGTACGTCGTCTTGGGTCTCAGGCGGACCGGCGGCGGCCCACTGCTCCTTCGCAGCTATTCGCTCTCGGGGCCGCTTTCGACGGACCGCTATCGGATCAGCGTGAAGATCGAGCCAAATGGGGCGGCTGGAACCTATTTGCGGGAGCATGTCCGCCTGGGCGACGTCCTCGACGTCAGCGCGCCGCGCGGAAGTTTTATTCTGCGCTCGGGGGAGCGCCCCGTGGTGTTGCTCAGTGCGGGCATAGGAGCGACGCCGGTTCTGGCGATGCTGCACGCGCTGGCAGAGGCCCGCTCGACACGGCGGGTGTTATGGCTGCACGCGGCCCGCGACGGGCAGCATCATCCATTTGCTGCCGAAGTCCGCAGCCTTATGCCCGCGCTCAAGCATGGCCACCTCTTCGTTTGTTACAGCAGGCCGGCCTCGCGCGACCGGATGGGCGAGGATTTCGACGCCGCCGGCCGCCTGTCGCATGCGGTCCTCGGCGAGATCGGCATCCCGCGAGACGCGGATGTCTATCTCTGCGGACCCAATCGCTTTATGGCGGACATGAAAGCGGTGTTCACAGCCTTCGTGGCGCCGGAGCGGATTCATCTCGAAATCTTCAATGGCGGCGAGTCGCTGACACCCGGTGTCGTCGGCGCAACCGCCCGGGCACCGCATCCGCCTGAGGACGACGCCGACACCGGTCCGTTGGTGTCGTTCGCGCGCAGTGGCATCGCTGCTCACTGGAATGCGTCAGCCCACCAGAGCATTCTGGAGCTGGCCGAGGCGTGTGACGTGCCGGTCCGCTGGTCGTGCCGGACCGGTGTCTGCCATAACTGCGAGAGCGGTCTGGTTTCGGGCGCGGTCGCCTATGAACCTGAACCGCTCGACAAGCCTGCGGACGGCAACTTGCTCATTTGCTGTTCGCGACCGGTTCGAGACATCGTCGTCGATTTGTGAGCTTCCGGGCGGCGGATTGGACCGACCATGCCCCGCTTTTCGGCCCATCTCTCCTTCCTGTGGCAGGAGCTGCCCTTCATCGAGCGCCAACGACGAGGAGAGGCGCGATGAATACAACCGCCGAAGCGGTCATAACGTTCTCGGTCTAGGTCATCACATTGCCAGTGAGTGATGTCGATCGCGCGCTGCAGTTCTATGTCGACCAGGTTGGCTTCACGCTCGATGTCGACTATGCCCCGAACGACGCATTCTGCGTCGTGCAGTTCGCACCGCCGGGCTCCTGCTGTTCGATACAGATCGGCGAGGGACTGGCCGATGCGCCCGCCGGATCGCTTCGCAACATCTATCTCGTCGTGACCGACCTCGAAGCGGCGCAGAGTCGCCTGCTTGAACGCGGGATCGAGGTCAGTGCGATCCGGCACAAGGTCCCCATCGATGCCTGGGACGGAGGTTTCGCAGCCGGGCTCGACCCAGCGCGCAGGGACTACGCGAGCTTCGCCGACTTCTCGGACCCGGATGGCAATCGTTGGGTGCTGCAGGAACGGGGTCACCGTAACGCGTAATATATCATCGAACCCCCCGTGCCGTCGCCTCTGACCGTGGCTGGCACGCTGGCGAAGGCCGAGATGTCCGGTTGTGGCCGCACCGAAGCAGTCATTACGCCTTCACCGCCCTTTTGCCTATTTGCGATCCCCGACGCCTAGCTCGTTCCGCCCGAGCGCAGGCCAAGATGGCTGAGGAGGTCGACCGGCAGCGGGAAGACCACGGTCGAGGAGCGTTCGCCTGCGATGTCGTGTAGCGCCGCGAAATAGCGAAGCTGCATGGCCTGCGGCTCCTTTGCAAGCATCCGCCCGGCCTCGACCAGCTTCTCGGCCGCCTGCTGCTCGCCTTCGGCGTTGATGACCTTGGCGCGGCGCAGCCTTTCGGCTTCCGCCTGCTTGGCGATGGCGCGCACCATGTTCTCGGCGAGATCGACATCCTTGATCTCGACATTGGTCACCTTGATGCCCCAGGCATCGGTCTGCTGGTCGAGGATCTCCTGGATGTCGGCGTTGAGCTTGTCGCGCTCGGCCAGCATCTCGTCGAGCTCGTGCTTGCCGAGCACCGAGCGCAAGGTCGTCTGGGCGAGCTGGATGGTTGCGGCGAGGAAATCCTCGACCTTGATCACCGCCCGTTCCGGATCGACGATACGGAAGTAGAGAACCGCATTCACCTTGACCGAGACATTGTCGCGCGAGATCACATCCTGGGCCGGCACCACCTGCACCACGACGCGCAGATCGACCTTCACCATCTGCTGCACGTAGGGAATGAGGAGGATGAGGCCGGGTCCCTTCACGCCGCTGAAGCGACCGAGCGTGAAGACGACGCCGCGCTGGTATTCGCGCAGGATGCGGATCGCGGCCGAAAGGAAGACGACCACGATCAGCGCCAGCGCCAGATAGGCGATGGTGTCGAAGATCATCATGTCCCTCCGTCGCCGGTCACGCCGTCTACCTCAGCGCCTATCTCACTTGGTCGCTGGCGCACTGTCAGGGTCAGGCCCTGCATCGAGGCCACCTCGACGCTCTCGCCGGGCCTGAAGCCTTCCCCGCCCCGCGCGCGCCAGCGCTCGCCCTGGGTCAGCACGTGGCCGGTGTCGCCGGACCAATCGAGGATGACGGCGCGCGCGCCCTGCATCGCCTGGGCGCCTAAGCGCGGCGCCTGCCGGCGCGCGGCCCAGAGATAGCGACCAGCCATCAGCGCAACACCGAAGGCCATGGCGACGACGAGGCCGACGACGCTCCAAGAGAGCCGGTAGCCCGGCGCCTCGACCTTGAACAGCATGGCGGATCCGAGCAGAAAGGCCACCACTCCACCAAGGCCGACGATCACGGTCGGGTTGAAGGTCTCGGCGATGAGGAGCGCGATCCCGAGCAGCACCAAAGCGAGCCCGGCATAGTCGATCGGCAGGAGGTTCAGCGCATAAAGGCCGAGCAGCAAGGAGATCCCGCCGATCGTTCCGGGCGCGACGGCGCCCGGCGTCCAGAACTCGAAGATCAGGCCATAGACGCCGACCAGTACCAGGATCAGCGCGACATTCGGATCGGTGATGACGGCGAGGAGCCGCATGAACCAGCTCGGGCGCAGCACCTCGACCGAAAGCCCCTTCGTCTTAAGGGCGCGCGCGCCACCTGCCACATCGACCATCCGCCCGTCGATCCGCTCGAGAAGATCTTGCGGATCGCGCGCCATGAGATCGATCACATGGCTCTGCAAGGCCGCATTGGCCGACAGGCTCGAGGCTTTGCGCACAGCCTCCTCGGCCCAATCGGCATTGCGCCCGCGCAGCTCAGCGAGGCTGCGGATGAAGGCCGCCGCGTCATTCGTCGCCTTCGCGGAGAGCGTGTCCTGCGACGCCGACGACTGCGCCTCGTCCTTCTTGTCCTTGCCGTCACTGGTCTTATCGCGCTGAGGCTCGGTCGGCAGGCCGGGCAGCGGGCCGCCGAGCTCGACCGGCGTCGCCGCGCCGAGATTGGTGCCCGGCGCCATTGCGGCGATATGGGTGGCATAGAGGATGTAGGTGCCGGCGCTCGCGGCGTGCGCTCCTGAAGGCGCGACATAGCCGATGACCGGAACCGGCGATTTGAGCAGGTCCGCAATAATCTCGCGCATGCTGGTGACGAGACCGCCCGGTGTGTCGAGGCGCAAGATCACGACCTCGGCATTGCGCGTCGCGGCGGTTTCGAGGCTGTCGCGCACATAGTTCGCGGTTGCCGGGCCGATCGCGCCCTCGATCTCGATCATCAGCGCGACTTGGCTCCGCTGGCGCTGCGCCGCGGCAGGCATCAGCCAGCCGCCGATGGCGAGAAACGCCAGCCCAAGAAGGGCCAAACAAGGCCTCAGATGCGCCGGTGTTACGGTCACGTTGCGTGCTCGCGATCCGATTTCAAGGTCGTCCGCCGATCGCCCGCGGACAGCGGGCGCTCGATCGCAGCATTCCTCCCGACCGGCGGTGCGCTCGCATCATGAGCGCGCCGCCTCAGCCGGAGCGCCCGGCCTGACTTCCGTCAGCCGAAATCGGCTACATATCTTATGTAGGTGCTTCCAGCCTGGCTGCGAGGGGCGGCGCAACGAGGAGTTGCCGGCTGGAAGCCGGCGGTCCGGCCGCTTGGAGGCCGGCGGCGCGATCGAACGGACCGCGGCTTCCAGCCGGGACGATAGCCCCACTCCTATCCGAGCGAAGCGACGATCTCGCGATAGGCGGCTTCCGGGAAGGCCTTCAAGGTGCGGGTGCGGATATTGCCCAGCATGCCGAGCTGCATCGTGAAGCGCGCCGCGACCGCATCGTCGGAGGCCTGATAGACCGCGACCATGTCGTAATCGCCCATGGTCAGGAAGAACGTTGTGAAGTCCCCACCCATCTCCTTGAGAATCTTCCGCGCGGCATCGAGACGGCGCGGCGAATCTTTGACATTGCGAATGCCCTGATCCGTCCAATTGGCGAGCATGATGTAGGTGGTCATGGCACATCTCCTTGCATTGCTCCGGCCGGAGCATCCGCAGAGGGCCGTGAAGCCATCATCCCGGCATGCTCGCGAATGCGCGCCAAAGCCGGCAGGCAGGTTTGCTGCCACCCCAAATCTGGACCCGGCGCGAGCCGATGGCAACGGGCTAGACCAGAATAGCAATCGCTTCCCCGTGCCCATTCGTCTACACTGGATCCCGGTCGATATCTCCGGATTGTCATGGATCGCCGTTGCGCAGCGGGCGTGAATTTTGAGGCCGGCTGCGCTAAGCTCCGTGTAACGGAGGAGAAATTGGCGATGTTGGGCCTTCTGAAAAGCCAGCAAGGAGCTTTGGCACTCGCTGCCGGTCTGGTCGTCGGTGCGGGCTGGGCCTGGTATGCGCTCACACCGGACAGTGCGCCCTCGCCTCCCGCGCCGCAGCAGACGGCGATAGCCGTGCCCTCACAGCAGCCGCCATCCGCATCGAAGCCTGATGGGAATGCGGCGGATGCGAAAGCCAAGCCCGAGGCTGCCAAAGCGCCTGACACTGCCAAGATCGACACTAGCAAGACCGATATCGACAAACCCGATGAGGCACCGGCTGGACTGCCGGTCCAGCGCCCCGAATTCGATATCGTGCGCGTCGAGCCTTCAGGCGACAGCGTTGTCGCCGGACGCGGCGCGCCGGGCGCGACCATCGCCCTCGTCGACGGCGACAAAAAGCTCGCCGATGCAGTCGCCGACGCCAACGGGGAAGTCGTGTTCCTGCCGCCCCCCTTGGCGCCGGGTGAGCATGTGCTTGCCCTGAAATCGGTGCTCGGCGGCGCCGCGCCCGTGATCTCCGCACAGAGCGTGACCGTAATCGTGCAGCCTGGCAGCAAGGAGGCGCCTCTCGTCGCGCTGACGGCGCCGGGCAAGCCGACCGCCATCCTCTCGGATAGTGGCGGCAGCGCCAAGCCGAAGCCTGCCCCTGCGCCGACTTCCCTGGCGTCGGCGAGGGCTCCTGCCGAGGCACCCGCCTCCGCCAAGGCCGTCCCCCAGGTCGCGATCCGCACCGCAGAGGCCGAATTGGGCGGCAGCTTCTTCGCGAGCGGTACCGCACCTCCGGGCAGCCAGAACCGGCTCTATTTGAATGGCGCCTTCCTCGGCAAGGTGGTCGCCGACCTCAACGGGTATTGGTCGTTCAAGGTCGAAAAGGGCATGACACCCGGCAATTACGTGGTGCGCGCGGATCAGGTCGAGCCGCAGAGCGGCAAGGTGGTGGCGCGCGCCGAGGTACCCTTCAGCTTCCAGGCGGCCCCAGCCGATGCCGCCCCAGCGCCCGAGAAGCCGAAGCAGGCGGAAGCGCCCGCCGCGCCGCCGCGGCCGGCGGCCGCTGCTGCAACTCCGGCCTCACCCGCGAATGCCGGTCCGGCCGCGGCGAACCCTGCTCCCGCGCCGACGGTGATCAAGGAGATCCGCACCGCGACCGTCATCCGCGGTGACAGCCTTTGGCGGATCAGCCGCAAGATGCTCGGACGAGGCATCCGCTATACCCAGATCTACGAAGCGAATAGCAGCCAGATCCGAAATCCGCGCCTCGTCTTCCCAGGCCAGATCTTCGTGATGCCGAGCGATCCGGGCTGAGGGCTCCGGCGCGGCCGCTCACTGCCGACTATCGTTTCGTCCCGTTGCCTGCCAGTCGCCCGCCGCCGCGCGCCTCGAAAATGTGCCCGGTGCCGCCGCGTCCCGCGGGGTGCCTCTTAATTAGGAAATGATCATTCTCTAAATGCCGACTCGTGATCCGCTCAGCGACCGTTGCCCGCGCCCCTTCGCCCGGTATCAGGCCGCGCGGCCGGCCGCGCCAATTCGACATGGATGTGGCGCTCGACAAGGCGGTGCGCATCTTCAGCGAGCGCGGATATAGCGCGACCTCGATCGGCGACCTGACGGATGCGATGGAGCTCGCCTCGGGGAGCGTCTACAAGGCGTTCAAGGATAAGCGGGCGGTGTTCCTCGCCGCCTTCGATCGCTACAAGAGCATGCGCGACAAGAAGCTCGGCCGCGCCATCCGCGCCGATTGCAGCGGGCGCGACAAGCTGCGCGACGCTCTCGAATTCTACGCCGACGCCTCGCAGGGCGCCGAAGGGGGGCGTGGCTGCCTGGTGATCGGCAGCGCTGTCGAATTGGCGAGCCGCGATCGCGAAATCGCCATGCGCGCCAAAACTGACTTCCGCCGAAACGAAGCGGTCCTCGCCGAGATCATCCGCGAGGGCCAGGCCGACGGCTCTATCCAACCGCGCATCGATGCTGCTGCCGTGGCGCGGCTTCTGGTCTGCCTGACTCAGGGGTTGCGCGTCACCGGCAAGACCGGACGCAGCCGCGCCGAGCTCGCGACGATCGTCGACACAGCGATGCGCCTCGTCGACTGACGGCGGGCATTGGCTCGAGAGCTGCAAGCGCATATCGCGCACCCGTCAATTTAGAGAATGATCATTTCCTTAATGGAGATACCGATGACGACGCAGACTGTCGCGGCCGAAGCCCAACCGGTTCGCGATGTGCCGACCTGGATGACCCTCCTTTTGGCTGCCGCCTGCGGGCTGCTCGCGGCGAACATCTATTACGGCCAGCCTCTCGCCGGGCCGATCAGCGCCGAGCTCGGCCTCTCGCCGGGCGCCACGGGTCTGATCGTCACCTTGACGCAGGTCGGTTATGGGGCAGGTCTCCTCTTCATCGTGCCGCTCGCAGACCTCGTCGAGAACCGCCGCCTCGTGCTCACCCTGATCGGCGTTGCGGGCTTCGCGCTCCTCGCTGCCGCCTCGGCGACGGAGCCGCTCCTCTTCCTTGCGGCTGCCCTGTTCATTGGGCTCGGCTCCGTCGCTGTGCAGGTGCTCGTGCCCTATGCGGCGCATATGGCGCATGAGGCCGTGCGTGGCCGGGTCATCGGCAATGTCATGGGCGGGCTGATGCTCGGCATCATGCTCGCCCGCCCGCTCGCGAGCCTGATCACCGCTGTCTCTTCCTGGCATCTCGTGTTCCTGCTCTCGGCGGTGATCATGATCGGCCTCGCGATCGTGCTCGCCCAGGCCCTACCGAAGCGCGCCCCGGCGGCGCAGCTCCGCTATGGCGAGCTCCTGGCCTCGATGGGCAAGATGATGGTGACGACGCCGCTCCTGCGGCGACGCGCCCTCTACCAGGCGTGCCAGTTCGGCGCCTTCAGCCTGTTCTGGACAACCACGCCGCTTTGGCTCGCAGGCCCGGATTTCCGCCTGTCGCAAGCCGGCATCGCGCTCTTCGCGCTCGCGGGGGTTGCGGGTGTGGTCGCAGCGCCGCTCGCAGGTCGGGTCGCTGATCGCGGCCTGATCCGCCCGGCGACTGCGCTTGCCCTGCTCGCCGTCGCCGCTGCCTTCCTGATGACGCATCTCGCGCGGGCCGGGTCGCCCATCGCGCTCGGCCTTCTCGTAGCCGCCGCGATCCTCCTCGACTTTGGGGTGCAGGCGAATGTGGTGCTCGGCCAGCGCGCCCTCTTCGCGCTCGGCGCCGAGCAGCGCGGCCGCCTCAACGGGCTCTACATGTCCACCTTCTTCGCGGCCGGCGCACTGGGTTCGGCGCTCGGCGGCCTCGCCTATGCGCAAGGCGGTTGGACGCTCACCTCCTGGGTCGGCTTCGCCCTACCGGTCATCGGGCTCCTCTACTGGATGCAGGAGCCGCGCTGAGCCGGCGGACAGCATGCCGAAGGGGGTCGCGCGCTCAGCTCGCCTTCGGCAACTCCCGAGGCGGCATCGGCTTGAAGTTCGGCAGCGCCTCGACCCGTTTGAGCCAGGCCCGCACCTGCGGATACGCGTCGAGGCCAATGCCGCCTTCGGGCGCATGCGCCACATAGGAGTAGCAGGCCAGATCGGCGATGGTCGGATGCGAGGCCGCGAGATAGTCGTGCTCGGCGAGGTGCTTCTCCATGAAGGCGAGGAGGCGCCCCGCGATCACCTTGGCCCGCACCGGGTCGCCCTCCATGGCGAATTGCGCCACCATGCGCGCGGTCGCCGGCCCATACATGACCTCGCCCGCGGCGATCGACAGCCAGCGCTGCAGGCGCGAGGCCGCGACCGGCTCCTCGGGCAGCCAGGAGCTCTTCGGCGCATAGCGCTTCACCAGATAGACCATGATGGCGTTGCTGTCGGCGAGCACGAGCCCGTCATCCTCGAGCACCGGGATCTGGGCGAGCGGGTTCAGCGCGCGGAACTCGTCGGTGCGCCGCCGATCGGCGCCCGCCTGGACGAACCGATAGTCGAGCCCCAGCATGCGCAAGAGCAGCTCGACGCGATGGGTGTGGCCGGAAAACACGGTGCCGTGCAGCACGATCGCGGGCTCGTTCATCTGGTAACCTCTCCGTTCATGAGCAGACTAACCTTTCACGCTGAAATGACAATCGCCCCCCTGTGAAAGGCTGAATTTCAAGCCGAGGAAGAGACGGGAGCGGCTCCACACTGCCGACAGATTTACCTGTCATTGCGAGAAACCACCAAGGCGCATGTCGCTCGAGGCTCAGAGCCGCGAGGAGAGCAGGTGCCGCCGCGAGCATCTGCGCTGAAGCCTGACATCCGATGACACTCCGAGTTTCGACCCGCCGGCCCCTCCCAAAGCTGCGGCCGTCTGTCTCATCCACCCCTCGCATCAACTGGATCGGGTGAGGTCGCCATGCAGTTGCGCGACCTCCTGGTCATGGTGGCGATCTGCCTCGTCTGGGCCCTGAACTCGATCGTCAGCAAGATCGTCGTCTCGGATTTCGGCGTCCCGCCCCTGTTCTACGGAGCCATGCGTTGCGCGCTGATCACGCTCGCCGTCTGGCCCTGGCTCTTCCCGATGCCGCAGCCGCGGCTTCGGCTCGTCGCCGCCTCCTTCCTGATCGGCGGCGGCAGCTTTGCCATCTATTTCGTGGGCTTGCGGGACGCGACGGCGTCGAGCGCCGCGATCGTGAGCCAGATCGGCCTGCCGATCACCACCTTGCTGTCGGTCGTCATGCTCGGTGAGACCATACGCTGGCGGCGCATCCTCGGCACGGCCCTCACCTTCTGCGGGACGATTGTGGTCATCTGGGATCCGGCGGGCGTCACCTGGTCTCACGGTCTCCTACTGATCGTCGTCTCCTCGGCCGCGGGCTCGCTCGGCGCCATCCTGATGAAACAGATCGAGGGGGTGCGGCCGCTGCAATTCCAGGCCTGGGCCGGGCTCAGCGCCCTCGTGCCGCTCGGCCTTGCCTCGCTCGCCCTGGAAAGCGGCCAGGCCACGCAGGCCTACGCAGCCGGTTGGGGTTTTGTCGCCTGCCTCGCCTTCTCGGCCCTCATCGTCTCGGTCGTCTCGCACACGGCCTATTACTGGCTCATCCGCCGCTACGAGGCGAACCTCATCGCGCCTCTCCTCTTGATGACGCCGATCTTCACCATCGGCTTTGGCGTCGCACTCCTTGGCGACCGGCTCGATCTGCGCATGATCGCCGGCGCCGCAGTCACGCTCGCAGGCGTCCTGATCATCGCACTGCGGCCGAACCGGGTGATGCCGAAGGCGATCCTGCTGCGCGAGCGCACCTGAACCAGACGTGATCGGTCGCGGTGCCGGCTGAGCTCGCACGCACTTGCCCTCGCGGCCTCGATGAACCAGGGTGAACCCCGCGCAAAGCAACGAGAAAATCGCCTGCGGCGTCCTCGAGCGGGTCTCGCGAGGCGCTGCAGCACCAGCGCGGAGGTGACGCATGTCAGGCCGGACCCTGCTGACCCAGAGCTATGTGAACGGTGCGAGCACGAAGCCCCTGATCGGCGACACGATCGGCGCCCATCTCGACAAGATCGCGGCACAATCGAAGGACAGGCCAGCGCTCGTCAGCCGTCATCAGGGCATTCGCTGGACCTATGGCGAGCTGAAGGAGAAGGTCGATGCGCTGGCGCAAGGCATCATCGCGCTCGGCCTGAAGCCCGGCGAGCGCATCGGCATCTGGTCACAGAACAATGCCGAATGGGTGCTCACCCAATTCGCGACCGCAAAGGCGGGCCTGATCCTCGTGAACATCAACCCGGCCTATCGCGCCTACGAGCTCGAATATGTGCTGAACAAGGTCGGCTGCGCGGCGCTCATCCTGTCGCCCACCTTCAAGACCAGCGACTATCTTGCGATCCTGCGCTCGATCGCGCCCGAGATCGACCAATCGCAGCCGGGCGAGCTCGCGGCGGCGCGGCTGCCCTCGCTGCGGCTCGTGATCCGGCTCGGCGCCGAGCGGACGCGCGGCATGTTCAATTTCGACGAGATCGCGAAGCTCGCGGCGCCTTCACATGCGCAGGAGCTCGAGCGCCTCTCGGGCGTGCTGCAATTCGACGACCCGATCAACATCCAGTTCACGAGCGGCACGACCGGCAGCCCGAAGGGCGCGACGTTGACCCATCACAACATCCTCAACAACGGCTTCTTCATCGGCGAGGCGATGCGCTTCACTGCCGATGACCGGCTCTGCATCCCGGTACCGTTCTATCATTGCTTCGGCATGGTGCTCGGCAACCTCGCCTGCGTCACGCATGCGGCCTGCATGGTGCTGCCGAGCGAGGGCTTCGACCCGCTCGCCGTGCTCGAGACGGTGCAGGCGGAGCGCTGCACGGCTCTACACGGCGTGCCGACCATGTTCATCGCGACGCTCAACCATCCGCAATTTGCGAGCTTCGACCTCTTGAGTCTGCGGACCGGGATCATGGCGGGCTCGCCTTGCCCCATCGAGATCATGAAACGCGCCATCGCCGAGATGCATCTTTCCGAGATCACCATCGCCTATGGCATGACCGAGACGAGCCCGGTGAGCTTCCAGAGCTCGACCGACGACGCCGTCGAGCGGCGTGTCTCGACGGTCGGGCGCATCCATCCGCATATCGAGGTCAAAATCGTCGACCTCGAGGGCAGGATCGTGCCGCCTGGAACACCAGGCGAACTCCTGACGCGCGGCTATTCGGTGATGCAGGGCTATTGGGGCGACGAGCGCAACACACAAGAGGCGATCGACACGGCGCGCTGGATGCACACCGGCGATCTCGCCACCATCGACGGTGAGGGCTTCTGCAACATCGTCGGGCGCATCAAGGACATGGTCATCCGCGGAGGCGAGAACATCTACCCGCGCGAGATCGAGGAGTTCCTCTACACCCATCCCCATATCGCGGACGCCCAGGTCTTCGGCGTGCCGGACGCCCAATATGGGGAGCAGCTCTGCGCCTGGATCCGCCTGCGCGAGGGCTGCTTGTTGAGCGATGCCGATGTGGTCGCCTTCTGCAAGGGCGCGATCGCCCATTACAAGGTGCCCCGCCATATCCGCTTCGTCGACGAGTTCCCGATGACGATCACTGGCAAGATCCAGAAATTCGTCATGCGCGAGAAGATGATCGCCGAGCTCGGCGTCATCGAGGCGAAGACGGCCTGAGGCTACGCCACGAGCTCGGTGCGGATATCGATCTTTGAACTCAAGGTTCGATGGACCGGGCATTGGCCGGCGATCTCGACGAGGCGCGCACGTTGCGCAGCGTCGAGGGCGCCGATGAGCTCGACCTGCTTATGGATACGGTCGATGCGCGATTTCGGATCGGCGCAATCGGCGCAATCCTCGATATAGACGCGCTCGTGCCGGAGCTTGACGATGACCTGCTCGAGCGGCCACTGCTTGCGCGCCGCATAGAGATGCACCGTCATCGAGCTGCAGCTTCCGAGCGCCATTAGCAGGAGCTCATAAGGGCCAGGACCCGCGTCGCCGCCGCCTGCCGCTACCGGCTCATCCGCGACGAGGCTGTGGCGCCCGTCGAGCAGGGCCTGCTCAAAAGCACCATGCCCGGTCGAGGCGACGATGACGGTGCCTTGAGTCACCTCCCGCTGCAATAAGCTCGGATCGCGCCTTGCGGGAGCCGGATTGGCCGACGCCTTGCTCATGGCATACTCCTCTCGCGATGATGTCGGCGGCTTGAGCGGCCGTCGCGGCCAGCATAGGGCTTCAGGAGGCGGCCGCCGATGGCGTCGTGGCCGATAGCCCGCAATGAGGAAACAGACCGCATGCTGACGGTCTGGGGACGGCGCAGCTCCTACAATGTGCAGAAGATCATGTGGCTCGTGGGCGAGCTCGATCTTCCGCACCGGCATATCCCGGCGGGTGGCAATTTCGGCCTCGTCGACACGCCGGAATTCCTGGCGATGAACCCGCATGGCCGCGTGCCGGTGATCGACCATGACGGCGTCGTCGTTTGGGAATCGCATGCGATCCTGCGCTATCTCGCGGCTGTCCATGGTGCGGCGAAATTCTGGCCGCAAAACGCAGCCGAACGTTCACAGGCCGATCGTTGGATGGATTTCGCGCAGACGGCCCTGCAGCCGGCTTTCCACAACGGCGTCTTCTGGGGCTATTACCGCACGCCCGAACCCCAGCGCGACTGGCCGGCGATCCGCGCCAAGCTCGCAACCTGCGCCCGCATCTTTCGCCTGCTGAACGAAGCCCTCGCCGGGCGCGCCTATCTCTGCGGCGAGACGCTGTCCTTGGCCGACATCGTGGCCGGCACGGCACTCTACCGCTATTTCGAGCTCGACATCGAGCGCCCGAGCGACATTTCACGCGTCAAAGCCTGGTACCATCGCCTCCAGGAACGCCCTGCCTATCGCGAGCACGTCATGATCCCTTTCGGGGAGCTGCGCGGCAAGCTCGACTATTAGCGGGGCCTCTTCCCTCTCCCGCGCTCTGCGACGCGCTCTGCGCGCGGGAGAGGGTGGCCGAACCATAGCTCGCAGCAACGCTGCGAGCGTTCGCTCGCAGCTATGGCGAGGTCGGGTGGGTGGATCGGTGGCCGGCTGATCAAGAGGCCGTCTCGACACCAACGTAGAGACGTGGAGCGCTTAACCTGCGCCCCTCATCCGCCTCGGCTTCGCCGAGGCTTCTTCTCCCGCAAACGGGAGAAGAAGTGAGAGCATCACTCCATCGCGAGAGCGACGTAGCGCATGTCGCCTTGGGCGTTCGAGACGTAGAAGAGGGCTGACTTCTTGCCATCCTTCTTCAGGGCCTCGAGCTGCTTTGCGACATCGGCCGGCGAGGAGATCGGCTGCTGCGCCACCTCGACGATGACGTCGCCAGGCTGCAGGCGCTTATCGGCGGCCGACGAGTTCGGATCAACAGCCGTCACCACGGCGCCCTTGATGCCGTCCTTGATGTTGTAGCGGCGGCGCAGATCGTCGGTGAGCGGCGAGAGATCAAGGCCGAGCGCCTTCTTCAGCGCCGAGGTGTCGGGTTGGGTCGGCGCGAGCGAAGCGACCTTGTCGTCCTGCAGCCTGCCGAGCGTCACGGGGATCGTCACTTCCTTGCCGTCGCGAATGACGACGACGTCGACGGCCTTACCGACCGGCGCTGCCGCCACCATGCGCGGCAGGTCGCGCGATTCCTTCACGTCGGTGCCACCGAACTTGACGATGACATCTCCCTTCTTGATGCCGGCGGGCTTCGCTGGGCCGCGATCGTCGACGCCGGCGACGAGCGCGCCGCGCGCCTTGCCAAGGCCGAGCGTATCGGCGATCGAATCGTCGACGCCCTGAATCTGCACGCCAAGCCAGCCGCGCCGGACCTCACCGAACTGGGTGAGCTGGTCGAGCACCGGCTGCGCGAGGTTCGAGGGGATGGCGAAGCCAATGCCGATCGAGCCGCCGGTCGGCGACAGGATCGCGGTGTTGATGCCGATCACCTCGCCGTCGAGATTGAACAGGGGCCCGCCGGAATTGCCGCGATTGATGGCGGCGTCGGTCTGCAGATAGTCGTCATAGCTGCCGGAATCGATGTTGCGGTGCCTCGCCGAGATGATGCCGGCCGTCACCGAGCCGCCGAGACCGAAGGGATTGCCGACGGCCATCACCCACTGCCCGATCCGCATCTTCTCGGAATCGCCAAACTTCACGTATTTCAAAGGCTTGTCGGCCTTCACGCGCAGCACTGCGAGATCGACTTTCGGATCCTTGCCGACCACATCGGCCTTGCGCTTCGAGCCGTCGGTGAAGATCACCTCGATCTCGGTCGCCTCGCCGACGACGTGGTTGTTGGTGACCACGATCCCGGAAGGGTCGACGACGAAGCCGGAGCCGAGCGAATTCGATTTGCGCATGCGCGGCTGCTGCGGCGCATCGCCCTGGCCCTGCCCGCCGCCGCGGCGGCGGTTGAAGAAATCGTCGAAGAGATCGTCGAAGGGCGTGCTCTCGCCCGGCGCCTTGAAGGAGCGGACCGGCTCAGTCGTGGTCGCGGAGATGTTGACGACCGCGTCGACCACCTCGTCGGCGACATCGGCGATCTGGTCGGGGCCACGCGCGAAGCTCGGCTGCGCCGGCAGCGCCATCGCGAGGGACAAAGCGAGCGCGACACCAATGCGACGCTTCGGCGTGGCGGCCAAATGGCCAGCTTCGGAGCCGGCCTGGCGCCGCGCCGAGATGCGCGACGGGAGCTTCAACGTCAGGTCTCTCATCTGTCGATCCTCATCGGCGAAGACCGTCCAGGCTGCCCCGGCGTGTCTTCCCTGCTGTATTTTCCCTGCCCGCTCTTCAGTCTCAGATAGTCACGCCGCTCGTGGCGCCAAGGCTCAACACTTCAGAAGCCCGCTCGGCACTTCACAAGCCCGTCGGTCAACGCCAAGCCGCGCCCTCACCACAGGCCGGCGCGCCGCGCGAACCACACCAGAGCCACTCCGCCGACCGCAGCGATGATGCCGGCAGTGCGCAGATGCCGCTCGCCATGCTCCGACGCCTCCCGCATTGCCCGCGCTACGCCGCGCGGGAAAGCTGCGAACAACAGCCCCTCGATCGCGAAGACGAGACCGAGGGCCGCTAGAAAATCTCTCATGTCGCCGCCCGCCCCGATCCGGCGACGCGTTACTTCGCTGGGGCGGCGGGCACGACGCCCGGCAAGAATGGCGGGGCATTCGTGGCAGAGCCCGCCGGGTCGTTGAAGTAGCGGAAGAAGCTCGATCCGGGCGCCAGCACCATCCGCGTCGATTCGGGCTTGAATCCAGCCTCATAGGCCTGCATCGAGCGGTAGAACGCGAAAAAGGCAGGATCACGGCCGAAGGCATCGGCGAAGATCTTGTTCTTTTCGGCATCGGCTGCGCCGCGCACCTCTTCCGCTTTCTGGTTCGCCTCGCCGAGGATGGTCGCGACCGCGAGGTCGGCCGCGGCGCGGATGCCGTAGCTCAACCGCGTGCCTTCGGAACGCCGCTCCTGCGCTTCGCGCTGGCGATCGCTGATCATGCGATTGAACACCGCCTCGGTGTTCTTGGGCGGCAAGATCACCTGGCGCAACCGCAGATCGACAATGTCGATGCCGCGTCCCATCACCTGCTGATTCACCTGGTTGAGGATCCGACCTTGCAGCACGCCGCGCTGGTTCTTGACGATGTCCTCCATCTTCGAATCGGCGATGACGCCGCGCACCGAGGCGTTCACCACGGCTGTGAGCTGCTGGTTCGCGCTCGCCATGGTTCCGACCGCTTGATAGAAGCGCAGCGGATCACGAATGCGATAGCGCGCGAAGGAATCGACCACGAGTTGCTTCTGCTCGGACTCGACCACGGTCTGCGCCGGCACGTCGAGATCGAGGATGCGCTTGTCGAGGGTGATCACGGAATCGACGAGCGGCACCTTCCAATAGAGGCCGGGCGACGAGATCGTCGAGCGCACTTCGCCGAAACGCAGCACCAGCGCATGCTGCGTCTGGTGCACGGTGAAGGCGGAATTGGCGAGCACGATCAGGACGATGACCACCCCGATCAGCACGCGAATGGCTGCGGAGCCGCTCATTTCACTGCTCCTTGGCCCTGCGCTTGCGGATGGCGCCCGATTTCGCCGAGCGGCAAGTAGGGCAACACCGGACTGCCCTGCCCCGCGCCCTGATCCAGGATCACCTTATCCATGCCGCCGAAGACGCGCTCCATGGTCTCGAGATACATACGCTGGCGCGTCACGTCGGGCGCGTTCTTGAACTCGGCATAGACCTGGTCGAAGCGCGAGGCTGCGCCCCTCGCTTCGGCGACGGTGCGGGCTCGATAGGCCTCGGCGGCCTGGGTGATCTGGCTCGCCTGGCCCTTGGCCTCGGGGACGACTTTGCTTGCATAGGTCGCGGCCTGGTTCTGCATCGTCTGCGCGTCGATGCTGGCCGCTTGCACGTCCTGGAAGGCACCAGCCACGTCCTGAGGCGGCAAATCCTTGAGAAGATTGACGATCTGGATCTGGACGCCGGCCTTGTAGCTATCCAGAATCTTCTGCATCGAGTCGCGCACTTCCTGCTGGATCGATTCCCGATCGGTCGTCAGGATCGCCTGGATGTTGCGCCGGCCGACCACCTCGCGCATCACGCTCTCGCCGACCGCGCGGATGGTGCCCGGCGGATCCTCGATGTTGAAGGCGTAGTCCTGCGGCCTTTCCGGGTCGACCTGCCATTGCACGTTGAAATCGATGTCGACGATGTTGTCGTCGCCGGTGAGCATCAGCCCCTCGACATTCGGCCGCGCGCCGCGCGGCGTGATCTCGCTGCCGCTGACCCCGATCTCGAGCGTGTTCGTGCCGAGCACCGGCACCTTGATGTGCTCGCCGATCGGATAGGGCCAGTTGACGTTGAGGCCGGGGCCGACTGTGCTGACATAGCGCCCGAAGACGAGGTTCAGCCCGACTTCCTTCGGCTGTACCGTGTAGATCCCGGTCGCGAGCCAGATCAGCACCGCGAGGATCACGAAAAACACGACGGCTGTGACGCTGATGCCGTTGCCGCCGCCACTGCCTCCGAACCAACCGCCGAGCCGCGCCTGCAGGTTGCGGATCATATCCTCGAAATCAGGTGGCTGGCGCCCATTGCCGCCGGAAGGGCCTTGGCCCCAGGGCCCCTGCCCTTGCGGACGCCAAGGCCCGCCTCCTCCGCTCTGATTGCTCCAAGGCATCGTCGATCCTTATGGCAACGGCGCTCGAGGCGCCGCAAGGGCGATGGCTTCGCCCGAGCTATCGGTCGCTGTCAAGCCGAACCGGGTCCGACAGGGGCTGAACCGGCGTCGGAACCTAAGATGCGGCCCGGCCTTTCGTGGAAAAGGCCGGTCCTCGACGACAGGCTCGAATTCGGCCTCAGCCAGCCCGGACATAGGTAATGACCGCGTAGGCGTGGTCGTCGCCGGGCTGCGCCGCAAGCTCTTCGCGCGAGGCTTCGCGCCATTCCGCAGGGTCCGGGCGCGGAAAGGTGGCGTCTCCCTCGATATCGGCATGGACAAGGGTGAAGTCGATGCGCTGGGCGGTCGGGAGCAGCGCAGCATAGATGCCGGCGCCGCCCGCGACGATGATCTCCTCGGCACCGAGCCCGGCGGCGAGCGCGTCGGCCTTAGCCACCGCCTCGTCGAGCGAATGCGCGATATGGACGCCGCTCGCCGAAAAGCCAGGATCGCGCGTCACCACCACGATCTCGCGCCCCGGCAGCGGCCGGCTGATGGACTGGAAGGTTTTCCGCCCCATGACCATAGGCTTGCCCATGGTCACGCGGCGGAATCGCTTCATGTCGCTCGGGATGCGCCAGGACAAGCCGTTATCCTTGCCGATCACCCCGTTCTCGGCGACGGCGACGACGATGACGAGCGGGCGGGTCACTCGGCGGCAATTCCGAGCGGCGCATCTTCACGGGCGAGATCGGGCGGTGTCGCCTCCTGCGCGAGCAGCGCCAGCGCTTCGTCGAGCGGCAAGGTCTTCGTCTCGTTCGAGCCGAGGCGACGCACCGAGACGCTGCGCTCGGCGCCCTCCTTCTTGCCGACCACGAGCAGCACCGGGATCTTGGCGTGCGAGTGTTCGCGCACCTTGTAGGTGATCTTCTCGTTGCGGGTGTCGCTCTCGGCGCGCAAGCCGCGCGCCCGCGCCACCTTCACCACCTCGGCCGCATAGTCGTCCGCTTCCTGCGTGATGGTCGCCACCACGATTTGCACCGGCGCGAGCCAGAGCGGGAAATGGCCGGCATGCTGCTCGATGAGGATGCCGATGAAGCGCTCCATCGAGCCGCAAATGGCGCGATGCACCATGGCCGGCACCTTCTTCTGGCCGTCCTGGTCGATGTAGAACATGCCGAAACGCTCCGGCAGGTTGAAATCGACCTGGGTCGTGCCGCATTGCCAGTCGCGGCCGATGGCGTCGCGCAGCACATACTCGAATTTCGGCCCGTAGAAGGCGCCCTCGCCCGGATTGATGCCGGTCTTGATGCGCCCTCCCGACTCCGCCTCGATCTGCTTGAGGACGCGCGCCATCACGGCTTCGGCCTCGTCCCACGAGGCATCGCTGCCGACCCGCTTGTCCGGCCGGGTCGAGAGCTTCACCACGAACTCCTCGAAGCCGAAATCCTTGTAGACCGAGATGATCAGGTCATTGATCTTCAAGCACTCGGCTGCGAGTTGCTGCTCGGTGCAGAAGACGTGCGCGTCGTCCTGCGTGAAGGCACGCACCCGCAATAGCCCGTGCAGCGCGCCCGACGGCTCGTAGCGCGACACTGAGCCGAACTCGGCGAGCCTGATCGGCAGGTCGCGATAGGATTTCAGCCCGTGCTTGAAGATCTGCACATGGCCCGGGCAGTTCATCGGCTTGATGACGAAGACGCGATCATCCTCGGTCTCCGTGACGAACATGTTCTCGCGGTACCAGCCCCAATGGCCCGAGGTCTCCCACAGCGCCTTGTCGAGGATCTGGGGCGCGTTCACCTCCTGATAGTCGCCCGCGAGGCGCCGGCGCATATAGGCGATGACCTGCTGGAAGACCGTCCAGCCCTTGGAATGCCAGAAGACGACGCCCGGCCCCTCCTCCTGGAAATGGAAGAGGTCCATCTCGCGCCCGAGGCGCCGGTGGTCGCGCTTCTCGGCCTCCTCCATCTGCTTGAGATAACCGTCGAGATCCTCCTTCTTGGCGAAGGCGGTGCCGTAGATGCGCGTCAGCATCGGGTTGCTGGAATCGCCGCGCCAATAGGCGCCCGCGACCTTCATCAGCTTGAAGGCATCGCCCACCTTGCCGGTCGAGGTCATGTGCGGGCCGCGGCAGAGATCGATCCAGCCGCCCTGATCGTAGAACTTGATCGGCTCGCCCGGCGGGATGGCATCGACGAGCTCGACCTTGAAGTTCTCGCCCTTGTCGCGGAAGAAGGCCTTCGCCTCATCGCGCGTCACTTCGCGTTTGCTGAAGGGCTTATCGCGCGCGATGATCTCGCGCATCTTCTTCTCGATCGCGGGAAAATCCTCGGGCGTGAACGGCTCGTTGCGGGCGAAATCGTAATAGAAGCCGTTCTCGATCACCGGCCCGATCGTCACCTGCGTTCCCGGATAGAGCTCCTGCACCGCCTCGGCGAGCACATGGGCTGCGTCATGACGGATGAGCTCGAGCGCGCGCGGATCGTCGCGGGTCAGGAACTCGATCCTGGCGTCGCGCCCGATCGGGTCCGAGAGGTCGCTGACGGTGCCGTCGAGGGCCATGGCGACCGTGCGCTTCAGCAACGACGGCGAGATGCCCTTGGCGATCTCGACGCCGCTGACGCCTCGCTCAAATTGGCGCTGTGCGCCCTCGGGAAATGTCAGGGTGATCATCTGATGCTCCTGTGCTCACTCCTGCACACCCTGCAGGTAAGCGTTGGGCCGGATCTCGCTCCGGCGGAGTTGCGCGTCTAGCCCAGATGGGCGTCGCGACGCA
>Ga0318562_10000048_pt1 | contig 54739 bp, 48 predicted proteins | sample GRESIP066b5f18_FD_203688 | JGI IMG/M metagenome (GOLD analysis project Ga0318562, IMG submission 203688) | Tropical soil microbial communities from Luquillo Experimental Forest, Puerto Rico - GRE.SIPMG.066b5f18 | ecosystem: Environmental > Terrestrial > Soil > Tropical forest > Bulk soil... | reverse complement strand
GCCGGGTAATGAAAAAAGAGGATGTCATGAGGATTTTGCGGAGTACGGCTGCGGCGGCCTTGGTGGCCTCGACCCTGGCTTTGTTGGGATCGGTGGTGCCGGCAGCGGCTACCCCTATCCTCCTCACTCTCACCTCTGTAAGCGACCATTCGGTTGGCCCGCAAAGCAACAGCAATCCCTGTGTCATTTGCGGGAATGCACAGAATCCGGCCGGATTCGGCTACAACAACTATAAGGAAAGTGGGTCCATCAGCAGTTACAATATGTGGAGTACCACACCCACTGCGCAAGTTGCTGACGGCGTCCAGGGAACGCCATACACCGTCGGGCAAATTGAGGGCGTGCTCAACAATAGCCCCTTTGTAGTCGCGATCGATGTCAATACCACCAGCGCGGCAGGGGAAACGTTGGAGTTGTTTGAGATTTGGGACATGACGACCAACACCGTGCTCTACTATTACAACGGGCCGACCGTAATCGGTGGCGTGAGCAACAACGGAAATGGATACGCTGATTGGACCCTGGGCAACGTTGATTTGTCTAATTTGGCTTCCACTGACAAGATTTTGTTCCATGCGGTTTGGGACAATGCCAGCGATGGAGCCGAGTCGTTCTTCCTGGTTCCAACCACCACCACCCAGGTGCCGGAGCCGCTGACCCTGTCGCTGTTCGGCGCTGGCCTGGCAGGTGCCGCGGTCATCCGCCGTCGCAAGGCCAAAAAGGCCTGACCGGCGTTCCATCCGATTGCGAAAGCGGCGCCCTCGGGCGCCGTTTTTGTTTCTCGGCCCCACACCCAAGCGAGGGACAGTGCGAGATGGGCTCTGTGAAGTAGTGCGGCAATCGGCGATCGATATGCGCCGGCCAGTCGCTCGTGCTCCTAGTGGCTGCGCCCACGGTCGTCGTGGGACATAAAAATCAAAGTGGCCGCTTAACCGAACTGCCTTAATAGCTTGGACCGTCCTCCCGTTTTGCGGGATCATTCGGCAATCACCCCCAAGGTGGCCGATAGACCGGTTCGGCCCCCTCGTCATCGTGGTTGTAGGAATGCCGTTTGGGGGCAGCACTTGTCGTTTGGGCCATCGGGACGCTTGCAATTGTCCACCGGCGACGCGTGGAAGACATTGTTAGTCGGCTGTTCCAGCTCCGCTTAAGTTGCCACAAGCCACCGCGATTATGGCCTTAAATTACGTGTGACCACCGCCATCTTTACCCTCTGAAAGCTGCACCATAAATGATCCAACTGCTTTTTTTGGCAGCAATTCCGCTCCAGATTTTGGTGACGCGCACGATTCTTGCTTTCAAAAGCGGGATATTTATCCACGGCAGGAACTTTGGGAAAGACACCGGAACTGTTTGGTGGTACAACCAACACGTGCGGGGGCGCATACATCGGCGGGGGTAGTCCATGGCCACCCATTTGGATCCAACCGGTAGCGAAGTTAGAGGTACAAATCGCGGCAACGTTTCATCGTCCACTGACCTTGAAGACAGCGAACGCGCTTCTTTCTGGTCACACTTCGACGGATTGAGCGAAGAGGAAGTTCGGAGCCGCGTCGAACGTAATTTATTTGATGGCCGCACGACAGCATTTGCGCAGCAATGGCTGTCGCAACGCGAAACACTTCATTTACAGGAAGATTTGCGTGCAGCGCGGGCACTCGCGCAACAAGCGAAAACCATCGCGCATGAATCCCACAGGTTGGCACACGAAGCGACCGAGTTGGCGGCAATTGCAAAGGCAGGTGCCCATGTTGCGCACGAAACCGCGGAAAATTCGCTGAAAGAAATTCGCGCATACGCTGCCAACGGACGATTGGCACTAGTGATTTCGATTGTAGCTCTCATGGCTACCGCGGCCGGTGTCTTCTACAAATAAAATGTTTGCGGCACGCATCTGCAGGGATTGCCCCACCTTGAAGTAGGTCTTGCACTAAGCGTCACAAATCACGATCTTATAAAACTGACAAAATATCAGTAATTAATTTTGGAACTTATTCACAGCAACCCCTTGGAATCCCTGTCGCAGCGCATGTTTCTTGTGTTAGCCTTACCAAGGCTCGCTCCCATCACAGGGGCGAGCTAGGAAACCCCACAATGCCCCGGCAGCCTTCGAACTGCCGGGTTTTTCTTTTCAACATGGTCGCGTACGGCACGGATGAAATCGTTTGAAAAAACGCAGGTTTTAAGCCGCCGGGAGCAAAGGCGGGTCAGCTCGCGAACGGGTAAAAAACGGTAAAAGCTCCGCCTAGTGCGATCGCCACGCCATATGGGATGCCCCTGCCAATATCGCCCTTCCCGTGCGTCTGCATCAGTACCAGCGCCCGTGTGGGCTCAGTAGCCAAGCTGATAATCGCCATGAGGCCTCCCACGAGACCGGTTGCAAGGGCGAATTGCGGCAGCCGTGACAACCCAACAAATAGGGCCACTACAGTCATGAGCTTGGAATCGCCGGCGCCCAAAATACCCAATGCATAGAAGGCACAACTGACAAGGAACACGATCAGGGCCGCTTCCATAGATGCGACGACCGCAACGGAAGGTTGGGTCAAAAACCACCCTATAAACAGCGCCCCGATGGCAAGCACCGTCCAATTGGGAATTCGCCGGCGCATAATGTCGTTGAATGCCGCCATCCCCAGCACGATACAGAACAAAGTTCCAACGATGACGTGCCCGACCTCAATGGCCCAGGACATTGGAGCCTTCAGGAGCGCCTTTATTGCTCGCCGCCAGGTCGTTGGTCAGTTGTAGATTGGCAGCAGCAAGCGCGTAATAATCCTGCCTGGCCTTCATCGCCTGCCCAAGTAGCTCGCGCGCCTGCACGTAGTCACCACGAAGCATTGCAGCATAGCCGACGTTGTTTAGGATCGCGGCGCGTTCGGACGCGCTGGAACCGGAGAGCGCGCGGTCGTAATCGCCTTTCATTGCCATCGCCAAGCGCAGATTGTTGCGCGCGGCCGACAGATCCGGCTGCTTGCCGAGTGCCGCGACAAAGTCTGAGACTGCCTCATCCAGCCGCTGTTGCGACAACCTGGAGAACCCGCGATTGTTCAGAACAATGGCCGCGCCATTGGAGGCGGACATAGCATGACTATAGGCATCATCGGCTTTCGACCATTCGTGACGGCGATCATATTCCGTTCCAAGAACGTTCCAAGCGCGCCAAGCCGTCGGCTCCTGTATTACCGCGGACTGAAGGGCGGGTAGAGCCTCGTCCGAGCGCCCTAACATGGACAGTGCTATGCCCTCGCCTTCCAATGCGCGAGCCCGAACCCGAGCCACGCTGTCGATGCTTTTGAAATTATCGAGAGCGTCGCTGTAGTGGCCCCGAGCAAGACCAAGTTGCCCCACAAGAAGAGTGAGGCGAGGGTCATTGCCTGAGCCCAATAGTACTTGGTCTAGCATAGTGCCAGCATCAACGTAACGTTGCTCATCCAAAGCTCGTTGAATGTTTGCAATCGTGCCATCGCTCACTGTTGTCGAAGACGACGAGTCGAAAAGGCCCGCTTGAGCAGGACCCAGACCGAGAACCAGGGCGCCGGCGCACATCACACTAATCGCAGTCGCTCGAAACCTAATGTGCCCCATCAATACCCCCCCTGGTCTGACCTGGCAGCAGTGCGGCCAAAGAAAGACCATTGCCAATGCGACGAGGAACACTATTACGAAAAAGCCTCCAACCTTGGTAATCCGACCCCAATGTCAGCTGCACCCCACAATGGCAGGTAATTTCCGTTACCCGAACGCTAAATGGTAGCGTTCTCGCCAAGGCCCGAGCAGCGACTAAACTACTGTGCGGATATGAAATGGTCGTATACGGCTGGGCCCGTAGATTGGGGCTTGACGAACGAGACAGCGTCCAACCCAAACTCGTAAGGCGCTGGCGCACCGGTTCGATGGCGCTACCCTTGCCGGACGCATCCACGACGACCAAGGCATATCCGGTTAAGCCCGCAATGCTGGGCGCAGGACGATTGGCTAGCACCGGAGCACTTACAACAGCCGCGGTTTTGAGTTTCGGCGTCAGTTTTGAAAATTCGGGCAACGAATGGATCGCGCGCGGTACGCCTGTTGTAGTCGTATTAAGGGCAAAATGGTTTTCGATCGCGCTTCCCTGCTTCTGCCGGGGCTGCGCTACAATAGGCGCTCGCGTGTCAGGATTGGCGTCTTTTGATTTCTCCGCTGTATTCGCAATCACGATTTGACGCACTGGCAAACGAGGAATTGCAAGATCGAGATCCGAACCAGAAGGCCGTATTCTCCTCGCGGCAACCCTTACTGCTAACGGCTTTACGGCAAACGGCATTAGAATAGCGGGCGCAGTCAGGAGACTGGATGACTCGGTCTGTGCCGGCAAAGAGGGTACTGCAGGTTCAACCTTGTCGATGATATTCATAGACACCAGGTCGGGCATAACCAGCAGTGGACGTGCCAAGTCCGGCACGATTTGGGACGGCCGAACTCCGACTTGTGCAAACTTTACTGCAATCGGATTTGCCGCTGGTTGCAAGGCTGAAGCCTCTATTGGCCCCACCAGCATAAAATTCGCGGATATAGGTAGCTGAAATATTGGAGCGGCATTAGGGCCATAATTTTCAGCCATAACTTGTGAGGCAACCGGTGGCGTGATCAGTTGCGGAACTTCCAAATCGAGTGCAACTTGCGAAGGATGGAATGATTTTTCTACGACCCTAAACGGATTTGGCTTGGCAACTGCTAAAGTCAATCCGACTGTTGCAGTATTTGCCGTGTCAGCTGGCACACTCGAGACAAATGAAGGCACCGCCGTGTTTGTCGGCGTTGTAGATACATCCAACGCTTCACCGCCCTTTGTCGTGAAAATTCCATTGGCAGATATTTTTGGCACCGCTGGAACTGGGGCCGGGAGTGAGAAAACTGGGTCAGAAGCAACGTTGCTAGGAAGCACCTGTGGCTGGGCCAAAGCTACCTGTGGCAATTGTGGTGGGTCTACCAAGCCTTGCAAAATCTTAGAATATTCAATGTTCTTTGCCACAATGCGCGAATTGGGTTCAAGCGCACTGGCTTGGGCATAGTAGCGAGCACTGAGATCAAAGCGCCCGAGCTTGTCATACACGACTCCGAACGCATTCAGGATGCGGACGTCGTTGGGCTGCTTCTCACGAGCCGCCTGCAGGTAATCCAACGCCGTCGCGTAGTCGCGACTTTCAATAGCAGAAGCCGCACTTTGGTAATAACCGGAATCAGCCGCATCGGGCTGGTTTAGCTTCTGGGCCAAAGGGCGCACATGCACTTCCGGCGCAGTCTCAAAAATGCGCGAGCATGCTCCGACGCCTACCGCAGCCAGAACACAAAATCCATAAATGCCGCGAGATAATGGGTTTCTCATTGATCGCCTCAATGCCCCGACATAAGGGGAAACAGAGTACGCATGACATCAATAATGGCTGGCAAAACGATAGCAGTAACAATGACCGGCAGCATGCAGGCAACCAGGGGTATGGTCATGAGAACCGGTATCCGCAGGGCCTTCTCTTCGGCCTTCAAAAGCCGTGTTTGCCGCATCTCGGTTGAATATGTACGCAGCGTTACAGCAATGCTTGCTCCCAGTATTTCGGTTTGAATCACCAATGTGACGAAGGAGGTGATACCAGGAACAGAGTTCCGATCTGCCATGGCGCGTAAGGCTTCCGCACGCGTTCGCCCGGCACCCAGTTCCTCAGATACGCGTATGAATTCCTGGGCAATACGTGGGTGCGATTCGCGAACTTCCTGTCCTACGCGAACAAAAGTCGCGTCGAGACTCAGGCCCGCTTCGACACAGACGACCATAAGGTCCAATGCATCGGGAAATTCGAACTCCATCTGGGACCGCTTTGCTGCAACTCGGCGATCAAGAAAGATTCTCGGCAAAAGCAAACCAACAGCGCACAGCATGGCCGAGCAAAAAATTAGCCCGGCCTTTCCGAACGGCTTGGGGAGAATGGCCTCAACAAGCAGAAAGAGGGCCGGCAACCCGATTGCTATTGAGAAACGCGCAATTATGAACCAGACAGGCGCCGCAGGACTATCAAAGCCTGCGAGCGCCAATTCCCGACGGAGTATAGAATTCTCGCGAGCGTCACTGATTGACGTGGATCTTTGAACCCATTTGAAAAATGGATTTTCGACCGCCTGCTGCTTAACAAGATTGCTCGCGCGCAGATTTGGTGCAAACACCTGTTCACCCAAACGACGCTTCTGCGCAATAACGCGCTCAATCTCTCCCATCGCGGCGAATGCTATTGCCACGACAATACAAAATGTCAGTCCCTCGATGATTACGTCCAAAAATGGAAGCACGAAGATTGACCTAGTATTTGAAGTTAATGATACGATGCATCATCCACCAACCAATCAGGTAGATTACGGCTACAACGCCAACTGTGGGCCAAAAAATCGGATCCGAAAATTTGGTCGTATAGTAAGACGGGCTCATCAGAAGCATAAACCCAACGACCAATGCGGGCAGCACGCTCAACAAAATAGCCGACGCCCGCCCCTCACTTGACAACGCCTTGACCCGTTTTCCGAGCATGTTGCGACTGCGGATAACGTTTGCTAGCCCCTCCAAAATTTCTGCAAGATTGCCACCCGTTTCCGATTGAACGCTGACGCTCACCGCAAAAAAATGAGCATCTTCAGAGCCGGTGCGCCGTGCAAAATTCATGAGAGCTTCGCTGAATTCAAAGCCATAGGTTGTTTCATCAACAATCAGGCCAAATTCAGAGCCAACTGGATCCCCCATTTCATTCGCCGCAAGCTGAATCGCAGAAACGACGGGGTGGCCAGCGCGGATCGCGCGATTTATAACGTCAAGTGCAGTTGGCAATTGCTCTTCAAGAAGACGTTTCTGCTTGGCCTGCCTTCTGCTTATCCACACCCAGATAATCAGCGCTGACAATATACAACTACCGGCCAGGCTTACGAAACCATGGACGATTGTGTCGTAAGCGCTCGTGAACCGAGATACAAACAGGGAAACAACCCAAAAAAAGGCAGCCAGTCCGCTAAATATTGCGATCAAGCGCCCTGGCGTTAAATCCACGCCTGCACGACGGCAGTAGGTCGCCAACTTATATTGCATCTGCACCAAAAACGGATGATCGCCGAAATGCCCGTGCGGCACCCGCAGCAGAGACGAGTATACTTTCTCTGGCTTAATCCCCGCCTCAAGGAGAGAGAGGCGCCGGTTGATTTTGCGATCACGATCACGAGACGAAAAGACGAAATAAGTGACAGCTTGCACCGCAATTACAACGGCCAAGAAGGCCGAAATATAAATCAGCGGTGTAAGAAATTGGCTCATGATCAGACGATCCGCCGAGTTTGGGCAAAGTTTATCGGTATCTCCATGCCGCGTGCAGCAACAATATCCATGACTTTGGGGCGAATGCCGGTCGTTTCAAAATCACCAAGAACAACTCCATCGGCACCAACGCCCCGCCGACGGAATTTGAATATCTCCTGCATCGAGATCACGTCCTGTTCCATTCCAACAATTTCGGAAACTGAAACAATACGGCGCCGCCCGTCCTCCATCCGCTCGACTTGCACGACGACATTCACAGCCGAGGCTATCTGCTGACGAATAGAGCGCGGAGAAATATCCAGACCAGCCATACCAATCATTTGTTCTATGCGCGATAACGCATCACGCGGCGTGTTGGCATGCACAGTTGTCATGGAGCCGTCATGACCGGTATTCATCGCCTGCAACATATCGAATGCTTCGCCCGAACGCACTTCGCCTACGATGATGCGGTCAGGTCGCATACGAAGAGAGTTGCGCACAAGGTCTCTCTGGGTCGTCTCTCCCCTACCCTCAATGTTCGGCGGTCGCGTTTCCAGACGACAAACATGCGGCTGCTGGAGCTGCAATTCGGCGGAATCTTCGATCGTTACAATTCGCTCACGAGTATCAATGTTGGCTGAAAGCGCATTCAACAATGTCGTCTTGCCCGAACCTGTACCACCGGAAATCAGCACATTGCGCCGGCACTTGACAATCAGCTGTAACAACCTCGCCATGTCCTCGCTGGTGCTCCCAAGCTCAATAAGGCGCTCCATGTGAATCGGGACACGACTAAATTTTCTAATTGAAACGAGAGGGCCATCCACCGCCAGCGGCGGAATTACTGCATTGACGCGGCTTCCATCGCTGAGGCGCGCATCGACCATAGGCTGAGATTCATCAACGCGTCGGCCAACCGCAGAAACGATCTTGTTGATTATTCGGATAAGATGACGCGTATCCTGAAAATGGACATTTGTTTCCTCGAGACGGCCTCGGCGCTCGACATAGACCATGCTGTGAGTATTAATGAGAATGTCGCTTACGGTGTCATCCTTGAGCAACGGCTCTAGCGGGCCCAATCCAAGCAATTCATCAAGTACGTCTTCTGTTAACTGATCAGTCTGCGATAAAGTCAGAAGGCGATTTTCACGGGTCAAAAGTTGAGTAATTACGCCACGGATTTCGAGGCGAAGCGCTTCGCGGGGTGTTTTATCGAGCAGACTAAGATTTAGGACGTCGAGCAAGTTCTGGTGGATCCGCAGACGCAGTGCAGTTGAATCCTCAATTGGAAACGAGCCCTTTGCGGAAAAATCCAATCCGCTATTGGCCATGTGAGTTTCGTCTTTGAATAACATTCAAGTTCACCGCGCTGTCCGCATATTTTGATTGGGTGTAACCCTTGCCGCGAGCGCATCGGCGATAACACCGATCGCTTTTTCAAGTTTCGTCCCCTTGCGAATCGTGGAGATCTCTACGCCCTGATTTACTGCCGCCTCCATAACGCGCTTGTCTTCCGGCACGACCACGTCGAATGATCTGCCAATAGACTTTTCGGCAGATTTTACGGAGAGCATATCTTGCTGGTCGGCCGTCACCGCATTGCAGATCACCGCCAAGGGAACGCCATCCAGTTTTTGCTGATGCAAAACGTTCAATTGCCGGCGCACCAGGTGCACATGCGGGACGGAAAGTCCGGTGACGAGAATGATCTGGTCAGCCAAATGCAGAACACGATTGGTCCATGCCGTCCAAACCGACGGGAGATCGACAATGGTAACTGCAAAGTCACGCCGAAGCCCGCGCACAAGCTCGTCGGCACGTTGCGGAGTCAATGCTTCCAACGCCGTTAGCTCGCGCACTCCACCGAGCACGCGAACTCCAGATGAATGCTTTGTAAGAGCGGTCGAAAACTGAGTCTCACTCAGCAATTCCCCTACAGCAAGACAGTCTGTTACCGTAAGAGCCTCGGCCAGATCAAAATACAGGGAGCCAACGCCAAATTGCAGATCGAGGTCCGCGAAGCATACCTTCTCTGACAAGCCAGGCTTTTTCGCCAGCATGCAGGCAATTTGGACTCCAATTGCTGTCGCGCCGACACCACCACCAGACTTTAATAGAGCAACGATCTTTCCGGACGGTCTTTCGTTACTGTGACCGCTCCCACCACGAGCCAATAACCTTTCAAGGCTCAGGGCGAGAGCTATTTCGCTTATTGGCGTCACTAGCACATCTGACGCACCAGCTTCGATAAGGCCTTTCGCATCGCTTATGCCCGCATTGCGCAAGACAATGATAACCTTTGCCCCTGGCAGTCGTTTCAGATCAACGAATGCTTTCTCAACATCTCGTCGAGCACTCGCATCCAAACCGACAACTACAATATCCATTTCTAGTCTTGATGCCTCGGCCCAATCGGCACCAAGAGAATCAAAGGTTACGTTGGGAAAAAGGCCCGTCAACTTGGCAATCAGTTCGGGCGCAAGCGCACCATCAACAATTCTAATCCGAGGTGCAGCCGATAACATGCTTCTAAATTCCGCGTCAGAAAAATGACTCAATTTTACCGGAATTTCGGTCACGTTACCCACCTTGACCTTGCCAAATCCTCGGAAAAACAGTGCTCACGGGATTATTGGCCCCCGCTATTTAGGCCAACATTTGACCCACCATTGCTTGATCCATTTGATGTAGGCGCCGCGACTGCAGTCGATGTCGTGGCCAACACAGGTTGGATCACCTGATTGGTGTCATAACGCCGCTGTGCCAAACCAACCCGAGCTCCGCTCGCGCCAGGCGCAGGCGTGCCGACATATTTGGCGTCAGGATCGGCGACCTGTGCCGCCAAATCCTGGCGCACAGCCACTCCGAAATCCGGAGACAGACGTAATTCGCTCTGGCTGCAGGCGGACAGCCCCAATGCTGCAGCTATAAGCCCCGCAAATCGAACCGACGTTCTGCTTATCGCGCCCATGATATCTTGCCTTCAATAGAGAACATGACCGTAAGAACCATCTACACCACCCTTGCCCGGATCCAAGGACATCAACGCACGATCTTCCGGTCGAACATTTTCTGCTTTTCCGCGCTGGGCACCCAACAAAAACAATTCCAAATCAGACGGGGGAACAAAGCTGTCTGCCGGAGTTGCAGCGGAGCCCTTTCGTGGTGTCACCAAATGGGGTGTCACTACGATAACAAGTTCGGTCTGGTCCCGCTGGTAACCAGTAGAGCGAAACAAGCTTCCGATAACGGGAAGGTCGCCAATAAATGGAAATTGGCTGATGCTATTCTGATAATCATCAGACAGCAGGCCGGCCACGGTGAAAGACTCTCCATCACGCAATTCAACGGTGGTATGAGCTCGCCGCACCTTGAGTCCGGGCACTGAAATGTCCCCAACCTGAACTGATGTCGTCGGGTCGATCGCGGAAACTTCTGGGTTCACCACCATGTTGATGAGCCCGTCTTGAAGGATGGTGGGCGTGAACGCCAGCGAAATGCCGAACTGCTTAAACTCGACAGTGATAACGGGCAAAGCACTTCCACTTGAGCTCGATTGCGAAATTGGAATTGGATATTCGCCACCAGCCAGGAAGTTTGCAGTATCGCCCGACATCGTCACCAACGTTGGTTCAGCAAGCGTTTTGATCAACCCCTTAGTTTCAAGTGCATCGAACAACAGGGATAGGTCGCCACCACCGACACGCCAGGCTGCTGAGGCCACGCCAAATGCATTGGCGACGGTCTGGGCTGTGCTCTGCAAGGTATCACCGGTCGTGAATGTCACCTGCGGATTCGTGGTGTTCGTCAGGGTCTGATTGGCACTAATGTGCAAATCCTTTGCCGTCGTGCGCTGCATTTCGACAAAACGGACGGAAAGCTGAACCTGTTGCGTTCCTTGAACAGACATCATGTTAACGACTTTGCCGGGATCATAAGTTTCGGCGAGGGTCATGACCTGTTGAAGCACGGCAGGACTGCTAACAGTTCCTGACAAGACAATGGATTGATTTGCCGTACTGACGGAAACATGGGTCTCGGATGGAATGATTTCGTGCAGCCTGTTCTTAAAGCTGTCCAAGTCCGCCGACACGACGACGTCGGAAGTATAGATAACCCGCTTCCCCGCACCATAGATCGTAAGAACCGTCACCCCCATCCCCTTGCCGACTACGTAGACGGAATGGGCATTGATTGGCAGGATGTCGGCGATCTTGGGATCAGCGATCATGACGTCCGAATACGCGGCCGGCAATTCGACCAGTTTTGACTTTCCGACGCCTATGGCCAATTGCGACATCGCCGCGTCATTTTCGGATGGTGCAGAATTCGCGCTCGGTTGCGCTGACACGTTCATGCAAGCGGCTGAGACCAATACCAAGGATACCGCAGCACGCAGTGCCCAACTCTTATGGGTGTTCATGGCGCAATGGTCCCCGCCGAAGTTTTTGTGGCCGCATTTTGAAGCGCATTGCTAACGCCGAACGAGAAGCGCGACGTATCGACACCACGCACCACACGAATGGCAGGTTCGGCACTTACTGCGGCGACCGCCTTTTTCCGTGGCGCCGGGTTCAAATCCGAAACTGTCATGGATTTTTGCGTGAGTGGGGCGTCGTCAGCAACTTTGCGCAACGACAACGTAACCGCGCCAACAGTTTGCCCCAGAGAAAGGCTCTGTGCTTGTTCCGGCGTTACCTCCAACGTAACGGCTTTCGCGACTACCGGCTTGTCGGCCTGTTCGTTGTCCAACTGATCGACACCAAGGACGCGAACGTTTTCAGCAAGAATTTGAGTAATGCTGTCGTCGTGACCAAATCCTCTCGTCAGCAAGACATCAACCCGATCGCCTGGGAGGACAAACCCTCCGACGCCAGTCACATCGTTGATACGCACGCCTATCGCACGCATACCGGCGGTAACCGTTCCCGATAAAGTCAGTTTTCCACCGGGCCCACTCACATTTGGAGAAAGCACCGGTTCATTTTCAACCATGTCGCGTAGCGCCAAGCGCTGCTGACCGGCACCGCCGGAAACTTCGGCAATGCTATGAAACGCTTGGGTCGGTGCACCGTCCTGCGGATAGTTCACGACCTTGAGAAAATCGGGCTCAATCATTACGCCCCGTGCTAATGGACGGGCGGCGACGACAATCGGGACGGTGCTCCCAGCTGCAGGCTGAAGCGCTGCAGGACCTGTGGCGTTGCTCAGATAAGTTCGTACGAGCACCACGGCAACAAGGCCGAGAAACAACGCGACCGCCAGGGTCGCAATAGTCCGCATGGACATGGACATGCTACACCCCCATTCGATATCAGCTCATGCGCACTTCGAGGCGCACGTCGCTCGCGGAAGCGCCGCTTTCTGCGGTACCTCAGCGTAAAACTGCCAGTGATGAGGAGGGCGGCGGACATTCGCCGCCCCCTTCTCAAACTCTTGATTTAGATGGCGGCAGCGGCGGTGCTGATCGCGGTCGAAATGTTGGTACCCAACAAAAGAACAGCAGCAGCGATGCCCGTGCAAACGATGGCCAGGATCAGCGCGTATTCGGCCGCGGCAGCGCCCGATTCATCACGCAGATAGGAAGCAATGAACTTTTTCATAATAAACCCCACTTGTTGCCTAGATCGACCCTTAAGCGTTCCTTCGAAAACGCTTATGGCCAAGGTTGCACTACGCAGCCCTGCGAGAATCTTCTCGCAACCTTAGGTGTTTGTAAAGGTCAATTCGATGTTAACCTGTTGGGCAGACCTAATAAATTGCGCCAATGGTTAAATCACAACACTGTCACGATCATATTTTTGGCGCCACGACGCGGGATTGAGCAAAGCTCTCAATCTCGCCGTGGCGAAATCTGTCGAGACAGAACTCATTAGCGGTTCGCAACCGCTCGACGAATGAGAATGTTCGAATGTCGTCGGATTGGAATTTCGTTCAGATAAACGTTGCCTATGCGGGCGACGCGGCGCTCATACGGACTGGGCCTAACAAAATACGCGTCATTGCAATCGCTCCAAAATGCCGACAAAGGTCCACTCGCCAACAAAGCAACAAGCTGCGACGCCAGCTCTCGCCGCCGCCACAGCCGTTACAAATTATAAGAGAACCGCTTTAGACTTTTGTTGCAGCAGTGCTGACAGCAGTCGAAATGTTCGTGCCCAACAGAAGAACTGCAGCCGCAATACCCGTGCAGACGATCGCCAGGATCAACGCGTATTCCGCCGCAGCGGCGCCCGATTCATCCCGCAAATAAGAAGCAATGAACTTGCTCATGATAGGAACCCCACTAGTTGTTTAGACCGGTCGTATGGGGCCCTTCGAAAGCCCATACGCCAAGAGTTGCAAAATGCAGCGCTCGGGGAAATCCTCTCGCAACCTTAGGTATTTGTAAAGCTAAATCCGCCGTTAACCTCCTGCAAAACCCGCAAAATTCAGGATCTAGTTAACGTGCAACCAGTTGTGATGAAAAGAAGAACATTCTAGCGCCGCTTCGGACAAAAAATGGGCATTCCAGATGCCCCGACCCAAAATCTAACGCAGACTGGGTCCGCTGTAGGAAAGTCGACTGGTCGCAAAGGCGAACATGCCCAATGACGCCACTACCAGCAAGCCCAGTATCAAAATCTGAGGCAGCAACGCGACGGCACTTGGTGGAGACAACAGCAAGAGGAACGGTGCGAATGGAGGGACATAAACAAGCCAGGACAGCATGGAATTGTCCGCGGTGCTCATTGAGCCGAGCGCAACGAGGAAAGCGGCCAAGAGCATTATAAACATCGGCCGCGATAAATTTTGTGCAGCTGCACCGTCCCGCGCGAGCGCGCCCAACACCATCGTTATGGAGCCATAAAATCCATACGCCAGGACGTAAATAAGGCAAGTCCGTATCAACAAAGCAGGTGCGGAAAGATTGAAAAGAACTGCCGAAGCCGCGCCGCCAGACGGCATCAACGCCGACAACGCTACCGCCGATCCCAGCCAAGTGGAAAGAACCAAAACGGAAATCGCCCCTACCCCAAGAAGTTTTCCAAATATGATCTCCCAGGGTCTTGCTGACGCGAGCAGACTTTCAAGCGCGCGATTGGCGCGTTCACGCACCACGCTCTGCAACAGCATACCTAACGAACCAGTAAGCGCTAGCCAAAGTAACATGACCAGAGCAAAGCGGGACACTGATGCGGCGTCTGGTCCATGTGAAACGATGACAGGCGAGATTTCGCGCACAATCGGCGGCGTGCCACCAAACTTTCGCCTGGCAGCGTCGCGCTCAAGTGTACGGATAAAAAGAGCGCGGCCGGTCTCAGAGAGAGGAAATGAAGCATCAAAGCTTGCAATCATTAAATTGCTTGACGAGCCCGAGAGTAACAATCGTGCGCCCGCCTTACCGAACGCATAATGACGCCCTTCCAAATTTCCAGACTCCTGCAACGCAGCGGTTGCAGCTTGCCTGACGCTCGCGTCATCAGACTGAACAAATACCTTTTCCGGGTGCTTCGGCATCTCGGAAAGAAGTAGCCCTCCGATTCCCGCGATGGGGCCGATGGCTAGCGCAACCCAAAAGCTCGCAGTAGCGACATAGGTACGAAATTCGCGTTCGGCAATTAGCCAGGTTGGCGTGGTCATATTGGTTCTTGCCGAGGATTAATCGCGCCTAATATCGAACGCAGTAAAGCCAAATTTGGTGAATACTTGCTTACAAGTCAGCGGCCAGTGCGCGCTACGTCCCTTCAAGCGGCCCGAACGACTGCTGAAGGTTGCTCTGCCAGATGCCAGAACGCACCTTCCAGATCGGCTTTAATCGGCTGAAACGCAAAGATTGGCACCCCGTGTTCAGCAAGAGCTCGTATTAAAGCCGGGTGAGTGACGTGCCGTGGCAGGGTAACTTGCCATCTTACGGCCTCGCCAATCTTTCCCGACAATGCCGAAGCGGCTCCCCCGACGTCTTTTGCGGCAAGCGTAAGCCCGGTCGCATCGGCCGTCACCACAATTGCGCCGTGCGGCGCCAAGGCGGAAGCTTCCGGCACCGGTCCCTCAAAAGCCGTACGGCCGCCGGACAGAATCACGACCCGATCGCAAAGGTTTTCCGCAGCGGTCATAGAGTGCGTAGAAAACAACACGGCGCCGCCGCGGCTGCGAAATTCCGCGAGCAACGAAAGCATTTCGGCCTGAGCAACTGGATCCAACCCGGAAAGCGGTTCGTCAAGCAGAAGCAATTTCGGTTCATGTACTAGAGCACACAGAATTTGCACACGCTGCACGTTGCCCTTGGAAAGCGTACCCAAACGTTCGGCCTTCCGTGTGCCCAAACCGATGCGATCCAACAGGTGGTCGGCCGCCATCAAGGCATCGCGGCAGCGCATGCCCTTCAGTCGGCCATAGAAGGCGATCGCGTCTCGCGCACGCTCGTGCGGAAACAAGCCCCTTTCTTCGGGTAAAAAGCCAATTTGGATGCGAGAAGTGCGCGAAGCCGCGGCACCAAAAAGGGAAATGTCGCCTGCATCGGGTTTCAACAGCCCCAGGACACAACGCAGGGTCGTGCTTTTGCCCGCTCCATTGACCCCGATAAACCCAGTGATCGCTCCAGCTGGCACCGACATTGAGACGTTGGAAATGCCGCCCCCGCCCGCAAAGCGCTTGGCGAGCCCAGTAATTTTTAGGAAATCCGTAGCCGGCATGGCACGAACTAGAGCAAAACTGAGTTTATAGCTCGTTTACGCGCCGAAGTTTCAATATTTTCAATGGCTTAAGGAAAACATGCCGAAGCAGATAAATTAATAGACGTATTCAGTAATACGGCGTGGATCGGCATCGTCGCAGTTCCGGTGACCGTATGCCCGCAACCTGTCGCGCTATAGCTAAAAGTTGGAGCTGCGCCGGGCCCCGAGTATTGAGCAAGCGCATAGGCCCTAATATGTGCCGCAGTATCGCATGATGTCGACCAGCTTTGCACTGAGGCACAACGAGCAGCAGCTTCAGCTGCGTACTGAAGCTGATTGTTTCCGTAATAGGCCATGCCGAGCCACAAAAGTCCGAGGATTAAGGCCGTAAAAGGGATTACAACAATCGCGAATTCGGCCGCCCCAGCCCCTGCCTGATCTGTTAGATATCTGGCGATCAATTTTCGACGCATCGTCAACCCAATCGCATCCACGCTGTGCGAGTAATCGGTGACGTCAAAGCGCTGGTGATTGAGACCGCAGAAAATATGGGTGTAAACGTATACGAAGTCTGGATCAGAATGTAATCACCAGGCGTATCACTTGCAGATCCGCCCACTGAGGTACAATCGGCAGGCTTGGCGGTTGGAAAAGTGCCAACCGTAACCAACTTTGATGGTGAACTGTTATCAAGGCAATAAAAATTCTCCGTCTTGGAAGTGACGGTTATTCCAGTGCCTAATCCTGTGCTTTGTGCCGCCGTGGTGGCGGCATTAGAAAGACCTGAGCAATTAACGGTTGCCGGTAAATTCGCGCTGGAGCTTGCGCAGGTAGCCCACGCGGATTGCGCCGCCGCCTGCGCAGCATTGTCGAGCTCCATTTTGTCATAAAAGTACGACGCGAGATCTATGACGTTCAGAGTTGGAATCGTCAACAATGGCAGCACGAGCGCTAACTCCGCCGCCGCCGCGCCTCTCGCATCTCTTTTGTACCTGCGCCACCATGACGTGAACATCGTCAATCCACCAGTTGCCCTATGACATAAGCTTGGTTCGTAATTTGAGTGACACCAGCTTGCGGACACTGAGACTGCGCATTCTGATAAAACAAATCTCCCGTGCCGCTTATGAGCAGCGTATTTACGACGAGCGTCAGGCAGGCATATCCGCCGGTGGATTTGTTGATAGCCCCCTTAGCCGTTAAATCTGTTACCGGAAGATCCACCGCGCCGGTAATATCCAGTGTCGGGCTATTGCCAGTGTACGTCACCTGCGTTTCCGGGAGATTATTATCCTGCAGTAACGCCACACCTTGCCATGTCCCTGAAGTTGGCGCCGCAATGTCTAGCGTCCCGCTACCAACAATCAAATTATTGCCTTTACTGTCGTTGTTGACCTGCCCACCAACTGCATAATTGTAGCCGCTTTTTGATATCGCCTGACCGGGCGTCGCGCTGGTGAAGACGATTGTAAGTCCATTGGAGCCACTGGCCGACAGAGTGAAACCCTGCAAATCCAACAGGCCATTTTCAATCACGATGACCGAACCGCCTGTCGCCGTATTGACTGTTACATTGCTTCCAATCCGGACGTCCCCGCAATAATACTTGATAGCCGGCAACGTAACCGTGGTCACAGATGCGCTACCAATACCGTTGGTGGCGGCGCTCCAATTGCTATTGGAATCCGGATAAGGGTTATTACAAGCTTGGCCGGGGACGTTGGTGCTATTTAAAACACTTTGATAGGGGTCGGTCCCGGCCGTTACTCCGGTGTGCTGCTTCGATCCACAATCGTTAGTAGTTCCCACGCTGTCCGAATAGCCCGAGGTTAGTGAGTGGCCATTGCAGTTTGAAGTACTATTGGAAAGCAAATTGCAGGCAATGGTTGAACTCGCGACTCCGTTCGCGGTGATATCATCGCCCTTTTTTCCGCCTGTTGTCCCGAGGGCCAACAAGCAAAACGGCGCATTCACCGTCTTTGTATTTGCAAGTGCAAAGGCCGAGATTGTCTGTTGACCGCTGCCGCCCGTACCTCTGTAGCCGAGGAGCTTCACGAGATTGATTGGAATCTGCTTCGTTATACTTACCTTGTAACAAGCCGAAGCACTGCAAGGTGTTACAGATGCGTATGTCGCCGGCGCGGGAACCGTCACCATCGAGCTGGTGAACCCAAATTTCGCCGCCACCTGGGTAGCTTCTGTTGCATAATCCGACTGGCCATTGCCCCCATTTGTTGCGGCCGCAAGAACCGCTGAATCGGCGGCATTCTGCGCTGCACGCTGAGTAAAAAACCAACTGGAAGTTTCTGTGGCAACGCCCATGATGCCAACTAGCGGTACGAGCAGGACAGCAACTGTCGCGGCAATGTTGCCGCGTCGGTCGCGCAAATAATGGCTCACTATTCGACGAAAAAGACCTTTGCCGCCGTTTGTCCGATTTCGAATATAGAAATTAGCCATAGCAAGCCCCCTGGCTGCCAAATGAACGTCCAGATTGTAATGGAATTGGGGTTTTTCCGCAACTGCGAAGCAAGATTAGCAAGTAAGAGGGTTAAGAACGCCGAGCCAGCATGCCAATTGGCGCGGAATTAGGCAAAATTCGGCCTTGCTGAACGAGCCAGATCAGGCCAGCGAAAGTCGCCAGCGACAGCATGGTGTCCCACCAAACGAGGCCTGGGGTGTTTTGTGTAAACAGGCCTGGACTATTCTTGAAAACATCGCTCGTTGAAACCAGCGCCACGGCACCAAAGACGTTGTTCGTCAGATGCAGGCCGCAAGTAAATGCCAGTCCCCCTGTACGGATCGCAATTAACGCACAAGCGATGCCAAACAGTAGCGCACTCATCGCTTGTGGTAGTCCATTTGGAATATGGCATGCGCCAAACACGATACCGCTTGCTATAGCCGTCGAAACCGGATTCTTGAACTTCAACAAAAGCCATTGCGTAATCATTCCGCGGAAGAAGAATTCCTCTGCAAAAGTCTGGATACCCAGGCCGATGAGAGCAGACGCAGCCAACGTCAGCGTGTTTTCAGAAGCAGTTATCGAAAACCCTTTGGGAGCTATCAGGAAATCAATTAATCCCAGAACACTTTGGACCACAAACCAAATGGCCAAGCCTTGAAAATAGAGCCTCCACCGCCAGTGTCCAACTATGTCGAGTGGGCGCTTGCGTTGAATTAAGTACAGCGACACCGCCAAGCCAAGAACAAGCGCACCAAACATTGCGCCCGTACCCAAAAAGAAAACCGGCGCGTCTTTAGGTTGGCGTAGCGCGGTCAGAAATTGCGGCGAATACAAATGCAGCGCCATCAGAAAAAACATGATTGCGGTCAGCAGCACGATCGCGAACAAAAACGCTCCGCCGATACTTAATAAATAGCGCCACCATTGATTTTTGCCGCGCGACGCAAATTCAAAGAAATCAATCATCCGAAATACTCAAGAATTCCAGCGTGCACCGGCATCCCGTTGTTTTAGATTTCTCACATCTGTCGATGAAATCATTGCCAAATGCAACAATTAACAGTTGCCAGACAATGGCTAGGGCCGCCAAAATGCTTTGTTTAATCTAAATCATTGCCCCAACCCAATATCTCACCCCTTACCATCATGCCCACCGGCAATTTATCCAAGGTCAGTCGATTTGAAAGTCTGGACGGCATGCGCGGCGTTTGCGCGGTCTTCGTTGCCATTTATCATTTCGATACCGTTCTGAATACGGGGCACCTACTCAATCATGGATGGCTCAGCGTCGACGTTTTTTTTGTGCTGTCCGGATTTGTAATTGCACGCGCTCATGAGGAGCGTCTCCGCGCGCGACGTGGGTTTATAGAGTTCCTGCGCGCGCGTGCGGCCAGGCTCCTGCCTGTACAGATCGTCGGTACAATTGTCGCGGGCCTGTCAATATTCGCATTGTACCGAAGTGGCCACCTGGCAATGGCACACCTAACGGCTGGCGCGCTATTCGTGGGAACTATCTGGACTGCGCTCCTGATTCCAAACTCCTTGTCACCCGTGGGCGAAATCTTTGCATATTGGAACAGGCCGTTTCCTGTTAACCCGCCCCTCTGGTCTCTTCAAGCCGAATGGATAGTCAATATCGTTTATGCCCGACTTCTTTACGCGACTCGGACATCTACACTTCTTGCGATTTTCTGTGGACTCGCGCTGTATTTATTTGATCATTCTTTGCACGCCCCGGACGGTTGGGATGCTACCGTGCATTATGAGTTTTTCCCCAGCACTGGCCGTGCACTTCTGGGGTTCATGGCAGGCGCAATCATATTCCGGGCCTACACGTCAGACCTTCTAGATCGCATGCCTTCAATACGACCCGAGTTTGTGTTCAGCCTCTGGTTTCTCATATGCGCCGTCCCCAGCCCCCGCGCCATTCCAATCTTCGAATCCGCCGCCGCGATATTGTTTGCGCCCCTTGCCGTAGCCGTTCTTGTTCGCGGAGAAAGGCCTCTGAACAGGATCTATTCTTGGTTAGGAAAGCTCTCCTACCCTCTATATGCGTCGCATTTCGCCATTGTTACGCTTTCTGGGGTCTGGCTTGATCAAAACCGATCGCGCCATAGCGCCCTCTATGCAATTCCCATGTTGATTGCCGGATTTATACTGGCCTGGGGCATCGAGCGACTCACGACGCCATGGATGCAAATCAAACGCGAGCGTTTTCCAATTAATGCGCCGTCAGTGGAAGTTTCAGAACCACGTAGCCCTAATTTTATTGACAAATAGAGCCAGCCATATCGGGTGATTTTCTCATATCACCTTTATGATGCAGCAGCATAACAACAAAGAAAAAGAGAAGACTTAAAATACCAAACGGAAACTTAATAATCACCGCGCCGCGCGCCAACATTGGCATGACCCATAGCCATGCCATGACTGATTTTTGATAAGGAAGGAACCCTCTCTCGATGCCGATCGATACCAGCATTAATCCTGCGGGCGCAAGCATCATCATATCATAATCCAAAGCAAACGGCGTCGCCAAGAGCGTTCCTAGGCAGAGAAACGCGCCAGCAAGACGATGGTCTGACTTTGCTATCCAAATCGCCGCAACGACAACTGCAACACAAAATGTCACCAAGGCCTGTGCAATATAGGATAATGAAAGTGACGCCCCGAGCAACCGCGCGGCCGAAAATACGCTGATCATCTTTCCATAGCCTACTCCACCCTCGTCCAAAATCATCTGCCGCGATAACACCGTTGCATTGATGAAACTGCCCCACGACGAGATACCGAAAACAGCGCTTGAAGTGGCAGTCAAGATCATCACGGTGATTGCGGCGCCTCCAAACGCCTTCCAATGGCGACCAGCCAATAGCGCGAGCGGTATCAAAATTCCGAGTTGTGGTTTGATCGCAATCAATCCGAAAAAAAAGCCAGACATCAGCGGCTGCTCGGCCAGAAAAGCGAATGCAAGCGCAAACAGACCAGCCATGACGAAACCGTTCTGTCCAGATACCAAATTCACAAAAACTGCCGTGAATGCCAGGATGGGCAGAAAGCAGGCATCCTCGGAAAGGTGACGCCCGGCGCGTTTGCGCAAGACAAGCATCGAGCCAACGTAAAAACCAAAGGTCACCAATTGCCAAGCAGCGAACGCGATCGCATATGAAAAAACAGCGAATGGGCATAGCAGTAATAGAAAAATCGGAGGATAGGAAAAACCGTAATAGGGCGTACCAATGCCGAAAATCTCGCGCTCCATTTGATAAAGCGCTTTCTGGTCGTAAGGGCTACCACCTGCCAATGCGAGCCGAGATGCAGAATAAAAACTGGAAAAATCCGATCCTACTGGCCTGCCTGCAAAATCGCTCAGCTTATGTGAGGTAAGAATCAGAACAATTTCGAACGCAAGATAACCCAGAAGAAACGCGACAGACCAACGGCGTGCCCGAGCCGCCGTAAGCCAGGCCCCGTCGCGCAGATTGCGCAACACAGAATTTGCAATTACTGACATGGAATATACTACCCCTGAAGGTGAGCCTCTCCCTCGCAACCGACAACCGCGAAAACGGCACGTCTGAAATTAAATGTATTGTGTGGTAAACAAAGGCACCATCTGAAGAGAATTGTCGGAAAACATCGGACAGATCATGTAGATATCTTCTCCGCGACTAGCTTCGCAACAGAATTCACCGCTCCCAGACAATGCGTAAATTTACGATCACTCCGCCTGCACTGTGCTAGATCCTGGATAAGCAAGCTTATTCCCCACTTATTGGATTAATTCATGGAGCTCACAAGCCGAACTCCCGTAAAGGAAGGTCGTCTGTTGGCAATAGACGGGTTGAGAGGCGCATTGGCGTTGATCGTGTTAACTCACCATATTTTCTTTTCGTTTGGCAGCAGATTGATGCTTATTCCTTCCAGCGTCGCCGTCAGCCTTTTCTTTTTGATGTCAGGCTATGTGCTGACGCGAAGCTACGACGGTGATTATGTGCGTTTCCTGCTTCGGCGCTTCCTAAGGCTATGGCCAGTTTACGCAGCTTGTTTAGTTGTAGCTTACGCAATCGCAAATCGGCCGCCCATATGGACCGAATTCATTTGGTTTCCCTACATAAGCCCGCTCGATCCGAAGGCTGTCGACCCGCCCATGTGGTCCCTTATCCTCGAATCTTGGGCGATGCCTTTTATGCCGTTTATCGTTTGGGCCGGCACTTCATCAACGCTAAGAACGGCAATTGCGATGGTGATCATTCTTTGCGCGGCTGTAATTTACGCGCCGACATTGGTTCTACTATTCTTTGTCGGAGGCGCATTTTTGTCCAAACTTGAGTTGCGCAGCTCCTTGCTGGAATCCGCGATTCCGCAATGGCTCGGAAAAATTTCGTACAGTCTCTACTTGTCCCATGCGTTGGTTCTAATTGTGTTTGTGAAACTTATGGGACCGTGGGGAAGCATTTTTAGCATCCCGATCGTTTTTTTTGCTGCCTGGCTCATATGGTTTACTCTCGAAAGGCCCAGCATCTGGCTGTCCCGTCGGGCGGCGCGGACGATACCGTAAGTACCAAATACCGTTTAGCTGCGCTGACTTATTGTGTGCCGGTATATTACGTTGCCTCCCTTGTAACTCCGACGGCATTGTTTCTAGCACCGGCTCGCTTAATCAAATCTAGAAGCGCTGCCGGTGCTAACACCCAACCTAGTGGCAACAAGGGCGAATACATCATTCCCCAATAGGCGTTGTCCGGACGTCCGACAACGAGGAACGCAGCTACATATCCCCCAACAATCAGTGCGGCACGAGATACCAGCGGATCTCGCCAACCCGCCAACCCAATAACGCCGAGACAGACTGCGAGCGATACTACCCACGCTGGGCTATAGTACAGTACGAAATTTTTCCGCGACGTCTCAATCACAAAATCCCAGCCGCCGCCGTACAGCCAACCCGCCGACACCAAATCAGTAGGACGGTGGAATCCCGCCGCGACATGAAGATGGAAAGCGAACAAGATCAGAAACACCGTCATTCCTATGGCCCAAGCCTTAACTTCGGGCCAACGTCGTTCATAGATCGCGAAGGCTCCCATTGCCCAAATGAACGGTAGTGCCAGTTCGCGAATCAAGCAGGCCAACACGGCAATAATGACGGAGGGCCAATATCGATAGGGTCTGTATAGTCCAAGCGATAGCGCCATAAGAAGCGCAGCCCAAACCTCGTGTTGATATGCCTGCAAGCTATGCCAGCTAATGGCAAAACCCGTGATCTGAAACAGTGTGGCAGGAAGACGCCACAGTTTTGGTATCGTAGTGGTATCGAGAGCTTCGCGCATCGCCACCGTTGCTCCAGCGAGTAAGGCAAGAAGGGCGGCACGACGCGCAGTTTGTGTGCCCAGTAACGCCAGCAACCAGGTCAGCGTCGGTTCACGAAATGTCTCTGCTGGATAGGTGGGATAAAAGTGGGCCCGCTGCTGGTCGGCGGCTGCCGCGTAATAATTTTGACCCTTGGTCACCAGATCAGCCACTGACCTCTGAAAATAACGATCATCGTAACCGGGTGGACCCATATGAACAATTTGGACCGCTGTCTTTGGAATGGCCGCATAGACCGCCAACGCGATCATCACGACAAGTACTAACTGGGCAGCCCAGCGGGGCCATGCCGAAAAATGGGTCATGCCTTGGGCGTTCCTTCGCGAAAATCCCCACACGAATAAATGTAAAACTTGTCCGTTTCAAATCGCGCAGATGAGGTTCCAACTTTTTTTAGGGCTTCATACTTAACGGGGGATATCCAAATGCGACCATGAACGCCCGAAATTGGTTTAGTTAGGACAATGCTCGACAGCCCGACTTCTGTTGCACAAAGTCGCGCCACGGTCGCACGATTTGGAATAGTGCCAGACGGAGGAGGCGTCGGACAAAATGAATCTGTTTCAAAATCTATTGGTCGCAATGGCTCAAAGCTTTTATATCGGCGCGCATAGTTGATTGCGGTCGGCCGCGAGAACAACACACCCGTGCCTTGATCGCAGGAAAAATAACTTGGCCGTCTCAAAAGAAGCCAGGGCACCGTGACGTCACCTTCCCAAAAAATCGGAGAGGCACCGGGTAACAGCCGCGTCAAAGAAGAAGGAGCGATTTGAGCAGTATCAACGAATTTTCTCCAAGGCGTACGCTGATCCCAAACGGCTATAGCCGCTGCCAAAACTACTAGCGACGCGATCAGCAGTAGCGCAACATATTTGGCACGCAACTTTTCAATATCCCGCAACAAGACAGCCACGAGCGTCATAGCGCCAACGCTCAGCAACAGAGCGCGCAACGGCTCCCACCACAACGATGTCTTTGCAGCGTCGTCCAAGAGCAACAAGCGTAAACTGAAATAAAGAATTCCAACAACGATGCCGAAGCAAACGGCTGCAAGTGCCCTGAATAAAAAAGACGCACCCCGATCGGTGAAATGCACCCACAACCCGAAGCTCACTGCCAGCACTATTGCAAACATGCTCGCCACAATCGCTTGTGCAAAAAATTGCGACAACGCCAGAACAGCGATTGCAAAACAAAAAAGATTCTGGGCATTAATTATAACCGTTTGGTCGCGTGTTTTTATGCGAAATAACGTCAACGGCACAAACAGATGCCCAACGACCGCTAAAATCCAAGTCGAACGCCATTGCTGGACATCTACGATCAGGACATTGCGCAGAACATCGCCACCAAAAGCACTCACGGCAAGGCCACCGACCCCGACCGCTAGCACGGACAGGAGGAAGCGCCGCACGTCCGGATGCGCCAACACTAGCTCATAGATAAACAGCAAGAACGTAAGCCAAAACGGGATCCATTCGGCAAGACCCCAACTCGTCAGCAGACAGAAATAGTTGCGAACTTGAACAATGCTAAACCAAGCCGGATCAAAAGATACGAGGAGGCGAGCGAACGGCTCTACTCCAAGATATGCTGCCAAAATTGTAGCAACGCCGATAACAATTGCGACTATCCAGAGTAAAGGCCTTGCCACTGCCTGGTATATGAACAGTATCATCAAGCCTGGCATGCTCATGATGGGATGTAACGTTAGTGAAATGGAAAGAAGGAGAAGTGCTCGAAGAGGGCTTCCAGCAAGCATCGAGCCCAGCGCCCAAAAAGTCAGACCCTCCGCAAACAGGCGGGGCGTCAGAAATCGCTCACCGTATTCAAAACCAACCCCGCCTGGCAGCAGAATCACGGCCACAAGAGCCAGCGCGATTATTTTTGGATCCCGAAACAAAACTCTGGTCAAATACCACAGACCAGTCAGCCACAGGAATTGTGCGACAAGGGTTAGCACGAGGTTTGCGTTCGCGATGCCGAACACCATTAGGAACGGCTTGTAAATCTGCGTAAAGAAAGTGAACTCACCCTGCGATCCGTAGCGAAAGTACAAATCGTCGGCAAAGCGCCCGGGCGACAATTCGTTTAGCGTCTGGACAGTGTAAAAACGAGAGTCATGAATTACTCCCGCATACGGACGCGTCGCCAGCCACATCGCAGCAATCAGTAGCGCGACCGAAATTACCGTCAGTCGACGATATACTTCGGGCAACCGCCCTCCCCTCCATGGGGGTGTCGCTGAACAATCCGCCGCACTATTCATCGGTAACTGGCCCCGCTCAGACGTACCTAGCTGAACGTCCGAGGACGTACCGACTCTGGGCAGTGGATAGCGTTTAAATTTTTGGAACCCAGCCGGCTTTCCCAGTTTGTAAACAACAATAGGCGCCGCGCACCGAAATTGAATATAAAGCCGATACCGGCCGCCGGAATTTTCGCGATGGCATAATGCATGCCACCAACATCAACGAATAACTTCATCAGGCCTTCGTTCAGTGCTAATCCAACAAGACCGATGATTGCAAAAATTATGAATTCCACCTGACGTGAAGCCAGTCGATGTTCACGAAAGACAAAAGCAGCACTCATCAAATAGCTGAGCGCCAGTCCTGCAGCAAAGCCGCAAGCAGCCGATATCAGGTAATTTAGGTGTCCCAGCTCCGTGAGACCCACTAACAGGCTATAATCTAATCCCAGCGCTCCGACACTTACCAAAAAATAGCCGAGAGCTTCCCCCATTATGGCCGCAAGGCGATCTACCTTAGCCGCAGTGAAATTAGCTTTGACGGCGTTATTCATGCCATGGCCCGCTGGGGCACAAGTCGCAGGCTCGAAAGAGCCCCCGACGCGCCGTGTGTCCCTGCCTCGCCGTATTCAGCATCTTCATTGACGTCCCAGGCATCATATTTTGGCTCGCCGGCAATTATGTTAAGCGCAGTGAGCATGCCCGTCATCATTGCGTGGTCTTGGTTGTTATATTTATGCATACCGTTCCGACCGACCAAATGTAGGGTTGGAAAACGCTCAGCGAGCTCAGCGCGAACGGCTGCCACATTCGCGCGATATGTCTCATCATAAACCGGATAGGCCTTGGCCTGACGAACAACACATGCGTCGAAGATATCGTTCAGCCCCATAAGACCGATGTGATCAATCTCTCGCTTAGCCAGAGCAACAAGCTCTTCGTCGGAGGATGCCCACAGTCCGTCACCCTCGAAACAAAAATACTCGAGACCAAGGCACACAGAATCCGCGTCCGGGATCATCTCCGGAGACCAAGAGCGAAAGTTCTGTACCCGGCCCACATTCACTGAGGGGTCGTGGATATAAACCCAATTGTCCGGTAGATTTACGTTGGACTTTCCAATAAGAACAACCGTGAGAAAATCCCGGTATTTGAGTGCCTGAGCGGCAGCAAGCGGCTTAGGCGCAAGGTGGAGAGCTTCAGCAAGTTCACGCATCGGTGCCGACGAGACCACATTCTTGGCTCGATAGACTGCTTTGGTCCCATTACCGCGTAGCGCCGTTACGTTCCACAAGCATGCATGCTTGTCCCAATCGAGCCCGATAACTTTATGGTCCATCAGGGTTTGTCCGCCCATGCCGGCGATCTTGGTTTTGCAAGCCTCCCACATCATTCCGGGCCCCTTGCGCGGATAGCGGAAGCTTTCAAGCAACGTCTTGGCTTCGGCGCCACTCTTCCTGCGAACACCAAATGAGCGCTTAAGGCCGTCGATAACCGCAGTGGCGAGGTCAAGCCCTTTAATCCGTTGGGCGGCCCAGTCGGCGGAGATCTCGTCGCAACTCATACCCCATACTTTTTCCGTATAAGTCTTGAAGAATATCGAATAGAGCCGCTCGCCAAATTGATTGCGCACCCATTGGTGAAATGTCTTGGGGTTTTTGATCGGAAACAACTTGGCCCAGGCAAATGACGTCATGCAGACGGCACTCTCGATTAGTCCCAAATTCTTGAGAGCCTCGATTGCTCGTAGGGGATAAGTGTAGAATTTTCCATCATAGTAAATGCGGGAAAGGCGCGGCCGCTCGATAAAATCATCTGGCAGGATTTCATTCCAAAGCTCGTTTACTTCTTTGGACTTTGAAAAGAAGCGATGTCCGCCTATGTCAAAGAGATAGCCTTTGTATGACGCCGTGCGACTAATTCCTCCAACGAGAAGAGGATCAGCCTCCAAAACGATCACGTCTCGCCCAGCTTTGCTGAGACTATAGGCACATGTCAGGCCCGCTGGCCCGGCTCCTATAATCAAAGTTTCCACCGGCGGCATGTTGGCCGCTATATCCATGACCCACCCCAGCCCGTTGCAACCGCAAATAACGACCGCTTCGATCGGTCGTGCCCTTCCGGGACATTGTTCCGCGAAAGGCAATTAATGTCGAGAAGCTAAGCAAGGCCCATGCCAATGCCTGCTCACCGAAAGCCTCCCCCCAAGTTGCTGGACCGCAAAGAACTTTCTGCCTCATTACCACCGAGATGGTTCCAAATGGGAACATTAAGTGCCAAATATGGCACATACTTGGGCCCGCGAACGTCGGCGCCAGCCCTTGTTGGCCGTCGGTCTCTACAAATTTTGCAATCAAATCAGGAAGCGTGCCGGAATTCAGCATTGGGAAGATATGATTGTGAACTCGGCAACGAAATCCGTCCTTGGCGCCAGGCACACTAACCGCCCTGTGACACCTTTCATTTCCAAACTTCTGATCGCGGCAACTATAGGTGCCTACCTCACATTTGCGATTATAGCCTTCGCAAACACTCACAACCGGGTTGGCCTTGGCGGTGCGCCGCTGTTTTATGATTTTAGTGTCTTTTATCAGGCAGCTTCGATCGCTGACGCCGGTAATGCCGCCTCCGCTTACGACGACAAAAATATGGTAGCCGCAGTAAAGAACGCTTTTCCGGGATCGACTTTGCGCCTTCCCTGGAATTATCCGCCAACGTTCCAATTGTTGCTAATGCCTCTCGGCGCGTTGCCCTATGTCGTTGCGTGGCTTGTTTGGTCCTGCGGACTCTATGTTTTGTATTCAGTTTTGGCGCGGAAGTTGATCGCACAATCCGAGTATCTTTGGATTGTTTTATTAGCTCCCGGTGCAGCCGTGAATTTATTTTTTGGGCAAAATGGTTTGCTAAGCTTTGTGCTTATAAGTGCAGGCGTTTTTATGTTAAAGCGCAGACCTGTCTTCGGTGGCGCAGTTCTCGGCATGATAGCCTATAAGCCGCAATTGGCATTGATAGTGCCTCTGGTACTAATTTTTGGGCGCGAATGGCGTGCATTGGCCGCAGCAGCTGCCGGGCAAGTTTTGTTGGCGGTATGGGCGACTGTTGCGCTCGGTGCTAACACCTGGGTCGCCTTTGCAAACAAACTTTTGCAGCCATCGACGGTTTTCAGTTCGAGTTCGTCTGATTGGCGCGCAATTCCCAGCGTAATGATTTTGGCCAAGAGCTTAGGCTTAAATCCCGAAGCGAGTACAATCCTTCACTGGGTTATTGCGTCCTTAGCTGCTGGCGCTGCAATGTGGATCTGGAGCAAAAATAAAGAAGCGAGAATTCGCGCGGCAGCTTTGGGAACCGCGGCATTACTCGTGACACCCTATTTGCGAGGTTATGACCTTGCGTTGCTAGTTCTACCGATTATGGCACTTTTGCCATACATTTCAGAAAGCATTTGGGGACGAAGCATCATATTTCTCGCGTGGCTACTTCCTGCAATTTTGATGTTTACAACACCCAAAATCCAATTTGGCGCGCTCGTATCTATCGGCATGATGTCTTTGCTCGTGTGGTATTGCGCAAAAATGTCCGAAACCCCTGGAATGGCTAAGATCACGGTCAGTCCCCAACAGTAGAGCGTAGCAAATGGACCGGCGAGTTCTACCTCATTCCTTCGGTTTTGAGCATTCGCGGCTATATTAGGTAAGAACGTGCGCTCTGTTGGACGAATGGGAATCCGACTTTTATTTGGGGTAGCTCTCCTCGCGATCAACCTGGCCTCGGCGCAGGCGCGCGATCTATCCGGTACGTGGGCAGCTGCAGATCCGCAACTGCACATGTTGAAAGTGCGCAAAAGCCACGGCAGTTATAGCGGAGATTTGTACAATCTTGGCCCAGAGCGGGGAGGTAATCTTCCTCTCAACGGCAATCACATCTCAATCATCAAAATTGATGGCAGACGGATTTGGTTCTCGATAGATAGAACGGGCGTATCGTTCATTGGTTTGCTAGCTACCGATGGCCATTCAATCGCCGGCAAATGGGATGCATATGGGCAAGTACAGCCCCTAACATTCAACCGCGTGAGGTCCGCGGCGGCTTGGACCTTGGATCCGTCACCGCACAAAATTTTGTTTGTTTCGGTTGAGAAGGACGTTAGGCTCGAGGTTCTAGATTGGGGCGGCAAGGGATCACCCCTAATATTTATTCCGGGTCTCGGAGGAACGGCGCATGTATTCGATGATTTTGCGCCTCGCTTTATAACGAGCCATCACGTCTACGCGATTACCCGCCGAGGGTCGGGCTCGTCCGATATGCCGCCCCCTAGCATCGAAAATTATGATGCAGACCGGCTGGGCGACGACCTGCTAGCCGTAATTGACAAGCTAAAGCTCGATCGACCTGTCCTTATTGGCCATTCCATCGCCGGGGAGGAGCTAAGTTCCATTGGCACTCGCCATCCGGAAAAAATATCAGCATTGGTATACATGGAGGCCGGCTATGGGTATGCGTTCTATGATCCTAAAGTGGCCGCACTCGGTATCAGCTGGGACGGCTTCTTGAGCAATGCAGACAGCCTTAGACGCAATTTGATCCGTTTAGCCGGCGCACCCGCAGACCAGGCTGGCGCAATCGTTCGTGAGATCGGGGCCGCGTTGCCTGTACTCCAATCCGGGATGGCGCACGCTGACTTCTGGCCTGTGCCCGACGCTCCCTCGCCGCTCCAGCGCGTCGAAACTGCAGTGCTTCTTGGCGAAAGGGAGTATGGCCCGGCCAAGCTGCCAACTTTAGATATCCGGGTAGAGCCAACGGACTGCACGACAGACTGCGACTCCACTTTTGCAAAATTACGGCTATCTGCAGATCTGGGCCAGGCCAACGCATTTGCCGCGGCCCATCCTGGATCTCGCCAAATTCGCATCTCCGGTGCTGATCACAGCATATTCATTTCAAATGAAGTCCAAGTGGAAGACGCAATTAATGCGTTCCTAAGCACAGTTCCCGAATAAGCCTATGCTCTCAACCAAAAGCGAACACCAGAAAGGGACAGCCACCGCACTTGAAATTTGCAATTTAAAAAAACGATTTCAACGTCCCGTGGTCGACGGATTAGATTTATCAGTGGCGCCAGGAGAATTTTATATGCTTCTTGGCCAAAATGGCGCCGGTAAGACAACCACCCTTCGAATGGTGTGTGGACTGTTACGTCCTGATCAAGGCAACATTCGCGTGTTCGGCATTGATGCCTTGGCCGAACCAGTTCAAGCCAAAAGACTAATCGGCTGGGTTTCGGACGAGCCAATGATTTACGACAAACTAACACCCATAGAATATTTAGAATTTGTCGCAGGCCTCTGGAACGTCGAGGCGGGTGTGGCGTATCAGCGAGCTCGACATCTGATCGCTTGGCTCGGGTTGGAAAAACATGCTCATGAGCGTTGTGAACGTTTTTCGCGCGGCATGCGCCAAAAGGTGGCGCTTGCGGGAGCGCTGGTGCACGAGCCCAAGCTCATAATTTTGGACGAACCACTAACCGGCCTGGACGCCAGGAGCGCACGTCTGGTTAAAGATGTGCTGACGGAACGAGTTCGGTCCGGTTGCGCCATTGTCATGACGACACACATATTGGAGATCGCCGAGCGCATGGCCGATCGCATCGGCTTCATCGCCGGTGGAAGACTGATTGCCGAGGGCACTTTAGCCGATTTGCGCAACCGTATCGGTTCCGGCGATGCGACGCTTGAAGAGATGTTTCTTGCAATCGTCAAAGGCGACGGCGCGTTCTCGTGAGCGGGCCAGCATCTTGGAGGTGGTTTGCCCGCCATGAATTGCGACTAATATGGCGAGATGCAACTACCGCGATGACTGGTGGCATGTGGCATCGAGGCCTCAAGCTTTCAGCCGGCTTAACAATCTTTATCGCCTGCATGCATGGTGTGGCCTTTTATATATTCCAGCACATGGATGCTGATATATTCAATCGCGACCAACGCACACTAATCATAACTAGCTCGAGCATTCTTTTGTCCGCAGCTGCCATGCTGTCTCAAGCCATGGAAAGTGTGACGCGCATATTTTACACTCGGTCCGATCTCGAGCTGATAATAACCTCTCCTGCACGAATTCAGCGCCTTTTTTTTGTGCGATTGGTAGCCATAGCCTTATCTGGCTGCATCATGTCGTTGGTGTTGATTGGTCCGTTTATTGACGTCCTTGCCTGGTATCACGGCGCACGTTGGTTGAGTGGTTATGGTGTATTACTGGCGACATCTCTGGCAACAACTGCCGTCGCAATTATTTTCACCGTCATTCTGTTCCGCGCTATCGGACCTAGAGGCACGCGGCTTGCCGCCCAAATTGTCGCCGCCATCATAGGAGGAGCACTAATTGTTGGACTTCAGATCGCGGCCTTGTTTTCGATAGGGACAACTTCTCGGTTCGAATTTCTAAGATCGCGATTTGTTGTGCAGCATGCGCCCGCCCTTGGAAGCCCGTTTTGGCTTCCAGCACGTGCCTCATTTGGCGATTTATCGGCGCTTGGTGTTGTCGCCGTTTCCGGCCTTGCAATCTTTATTGCCGTCGCCCTAATTTACGCGCCGCGATTTTCTGGCTACGTGGTTCATGCAGCTAGCGCTTCTCGAAGGCAAACTCGCTTTGCGACCGCAGCTTCAAGATTTATAGTTCGCAATCCCGCCGCCTCATTGCGCCACAAAGAATTGCTATTGTTGTTGCGCGATCCTTGGCTAATCTCGCAATCTCTCACACAACTTCTTTATCTGGTTCCTCCCGCGGTATTGCTCATCAAGACTTTCGCGTCAAATGGGCGCGCAGTCGTTATTTTAGTTCCCATATTGGTCATGGCCGCCGGCCAACTCTCAGGAGGCTTAGCATGGCTAACGATATCTGGCGAAGACGCACCAGATTTGCTCGGGACTGCACCCATGCCGAGTTGGCGAATTCAGCGCGCAAAAATTGAAGCCGTATTGGAATGCGTGTCTGTTTTGTTTTTCCCGTTTGTCGTTTGCCTTGCGCTATTTTCCCCGGCAACCGGCTTCATTGCGGCTGCCGGCATTGCCGCGTCATCTCTTTCGGCTTCGCAGATCCAACTATGGTTTAGGTCGCAAGAAACGCGGAGAAATTTTCGCCGGCGCCACACATCGTCCCGCTTCGCGACATTTGCTGAGGCGTTTTCATGCATCATATGGGCGGCTGCTGCCGCCATTGCTGCGGAACGCAGCTGGGTCGCTATTGTAATCGGATTAATCGCGATCGGCGTTTTAGCGCTAGTTCGCCTCTTTAGTCCGGTTCGTTAACAAGATACAGCGAGCGACGGCTTTTCAACAATTGTGCGCAAAACGACGCCACATCGTCGCTTACTTAGCCTAGCGCACCAGATCCAGCACTCGCGTCGTGACCCATGGCGTGACAGCTGTCATATCAAACCATGCCACATACAGCGCAACGCCATAGAGGACCGCAAGAGCATATTCTCGGGCACGCAAATTGCGAAATATGCCCTCTGCGAGTGGCCCCGTAATTGGCCCCAAAAGAAGCCAAGGGCCAAGGCGTTTTATTGCGTGCATTCTCAGATCACTTTAGCTCCATTTAAGAACCATACACCTGATTCGGCATAAAAACAGTGGACTTCGATCGACAAGCATATAGTTCCGGTGCAAGCGCGAGGCGTTTTGACGGCCCCGAATGGGCATGGAAGGTGGGCGGCGGTATTCCAAAGGCCGCAATGCCTGGAGCCGATTGGTAAACACCGCAGACAATGGCCCGCACAACCGCGCGAATTAGGTCGATGGAGATGTCCGGACTACACGTAACATTGGTTAAGAAACACTCGGGCACCCGAACTACATAAGCAAATTGCAGTGATAGACAGAACAGTGCTTCCGCCAATACTAGGGATCAGCAAAATTATCCTCTTCCCTGAAAACGAAATAATTCCGCGATTTATTGGCTAGTGACACTAGCTTGGCTTCCATTGGCCCAGACGGTCGATAGGCCGACCGTGGCGAACGGCCTTTTGACAACACTGTCCGCCATCAATACCTTTTAGAAAATTGTTTTCGTTCGCTAATCGCAATAGCGATTTGCGTTCGTCTTTCCGCTCGTCTTACCCAATTTTTTCGGAAACGTGATTTTTGCGATGAGACGATTTCGCCTAGGACCGCCATTAGCACACGTTTGAGCCATATAGCCCCGCACCGCAAAAGCTAACGCCGCTCATAGCGACTAAGTCTTTGGATGCTCAACATTCATAGCGATATAATAATATATAGTAGTAGGTAGATAGAAAAACGCGCTCCCGGACGCGAGTAGTTCTTATTGGCGTTTGAGTGTGTGTGTTTGTCTTAGGGCGCCATGATTGCTTGTAAGCTATAATTCTTTTCTATCAGCCAGTTAGCTCCCCCTAGCCGTCCACGCAATATAGCCCTCTGGACTCCCGGCTCAAAGTGTTCTCTATTTGTTCTGTCCGGTCAAATGGGGTCCACCGTGTCGTATGTCGTGTTTGCTGAAACTGTCCGCCATCCCGCCGATGTAAGTTCGCGCTTGGTTGAGACATTAGAGCAAGCTTTCGCGCAGATCGTTTGCCGATGTGGGCTTGCATATCAGTTTGAGCAGGACCGCGACGGCTGGCGTTTGGTCCTAACTGACGTTGCTAAACCAACGTCTAGCCCTGCCCCAATCGTTTCAACCTATTTGCGTCCGCAAGACGCGCAACATGATTTGCTAGAGCAAGCTGTTGACGGCCGATTGCGCGGCCATATCGCAATGAGCCTTGAGAATTTCAAACAGCGCCGGCGCATCAATTAAGGGCGTTGCCGTGCTATGGCCGCCTCAGTTGTTTTGCCATTTCCAAATGACCGGCCGGAACGGGTTATTGTTTGGTGCCTTACCTGTGGCCGTCGAACTTGGGTTGCAAGCTACATCATTGAAGCCGCATTTGGCTATTTGCCGTTTGGGGTACTGACTAGCAGGCTGCGGTGCCGCAAGGGTTGCGGCGACAATTTCGGGGTGGTTTTGCCGATTGACGCGCCAACGCCGCGCGAGTTCGTCAACAAATACACTGCACCGCCTCAACCGCCACCCAAGGTCGAGCAATTGGCAACGGCTACAGAAGAACGATTGCGCGGGGCATTGGTGGAAGTAGGTAAGCGTGGAACGTTTGACATAATACATGCACGGTCGAACGAAACTGAGATTTTAAGTTGGGGTTTTGGCTACCTCATGGGAAAGGTGCCGCCTGGGCGATGAAAGGAGCTCTAACGGCTCCGGGGAGCCCGGCATTCGGCGGGTCACGGCGCTCGATGGATTGCGCGGCTCCCTGGCGGTTCTGGTTGCCGTCTATCATGCCTTCGACATTGCGCATAACAACTTTCTGTTTCTGCCAAGCCAGATCGCGGTGGTGATGTTTTTCATCATCTCGGGATATGCCCTGACCAAGAGCTGGAATGGACAATATTTCGCATTTTTGGCCAGGCGGTTCATCAGGCTGTGGCCGGTCTATGCCGTCTGCCTCGCGGCGGCCTATGTCATTGCCGGGCCATCGCCGATCTGGACCGAATTTTTCTGGTATCCGTATATGGGGCCGCTCGACAGGCATGCGGTGGACCCGCCGATGTGGTCGCTCATTCTCGAAGCCTGGGTGATGCCGGTCATGCCGTTTGTGATCTGGTCGGGCACCCATAGTGTCGCCAGGGCGGCCTGGACGATGCTTTTCGTGATCATCGCCAGCTATTTTTTCATCTATGGCCTCGTGCAGATCTGCTTCATCGCGGGGGCGTTCCTGTCCCGCGCGGATATCAGGTGGCGCTGGCTGGAAACTCCGATACCGCAATGGCTGGGAAAGATCAGCTACAGCCTCTATCTCTCCCATATCCTGGTCATGATATTGCTTGCACGGGCCGTGGGCCTTTGGGGCGGCGTTATCGGCCTGCCGGTCACGCTTCTGGTCGGGTGGGGATTGTGGCGCACCGTCGAACAGCCAAGCATCGAGCTTTCGCGGCGGGTGGGCAAGATGCTGAGTGTCGCACCGGGATAAGATAGTCCGTGCGCCGCGTTATCGTTCGAACTGCAATCTTGGCAATCAACGACAGAGGTAACTGACGCTGGGCCTCCTGAACGCGGCGGCAATCTATGAAGTCGCCGGTCTTAGAAATAGGCGCGGCCACGCCAGAACGCCAAAACACAAACAGAGTGCGGCGATCATTGCTGCAGCAAGAGAAATTTCTTGGCCGGGCGGTGTGTAGGAAAGAATCAACTCTCCAAGTTTATTTCCATCCGGCAAACGAACTATCATCAAGCCAGTCTCCGTTGCGTTCACCGTTAAAGGGTGTCCATCAAAGTTAGCATGATAGCCGGGCCAAGGGATGCGGTCGAACAGGATCAGATCGTCGTGTCCCGCACGCTTTTGTACGTCGATTCTTTCGAGTTCAGCGGTAGAGTCTGCGTGGGCGTGGGTGAGCAATCCGGGTGACAGATAGGAAGCACTGCCTGAAAATTGCGGTAGTGCATCAATGCGCTGACATTCAATTCCATTGCCGTGGTTACTACAGCTCCAACCGATCAATTTGTTCCACGCGGGAAGTCGATCAGGGGTTGTAAGAAAACTGATACGATCGACCTTGAATAAGTCAAGCCAAATGTGGCCTCCAAATTTCGAGCCTTCAGCCATTTTGCCCATTGCTTCAGGGCACATTGTACCATGCGGGTCAATACAAAATGCGGTGTTGAATCGTTTGTATCCCAGCGAAGAATAGCCGGCGAGGTTCGATACATCACCGACCAGATTCATATTTCCGAAGTGAAATGTATTGGCTGGATTCTTAGCGAATGTTTGGGCGCGATCCAGATATCCAACAGATATCGAATAGTGTTCAGGAATGGTCGAGAGTTCGCTCATTTCCCCAACGCGAGGTGAAATTTTTCGATCCGGCAGATTAGGATTTTGAGGAATGAAAGCATGCGTAATTAAAAAAATGAGTCCTACGCCGCCGATTAAAACGGTCGTTGCTTTATCGGGTGATGCTGGAAGCCAATACATGGCAAGCAAAAGTAATGGAAGTAGCAGAAATGAAACGGCGATTGCCGCCGAAAAAATATCCGGTTGAACCTGTAGGCTGGCGATAGTGCCAAAGGCAAGAATGCCAATCGACGCCAGAACTCGTCGCCGGGAAAAAAAACTTCCGCCTTCGGTAGCCGCGACCGCAAAAGCAATAAGTAGGCTAAGGTGAAGATACGGCAGGTAGCGTAACGTATAACGCAACGAAAAGAATTGCTCGGGCCCCTGAGTGGCTAACGCGAATGTAATAGCCAATCCCAGTATCACCAAAAATTTTTTATTGGATCGAAGCCTTTGCCAATCAAGCAGTGGAGCCAACGGGGAGAGGTACCATGCCGCTAAGAACATGGGTGCGCCAACGGCAACTCCAATTCCGCCAAATGTGATGTAGTGACCAAGTTGAAACGGGTTAGAAAATGCCAGCACATTATAAAAATTCTGTTGCAATAATCCTTTGTCAAGCGTTTCCATGGACCGAGCGGAGCTTCCGCCTGTGGCCAACAGTGGGACGATGGCGGGCAGGGCTCCCATGATGCCCGTCAGTGCCGCCGTCAAGGGCGCGGCCGCAGCTCGCACTCCTTTGCGAAAATATTCACAAGTGGCAACAACAGCGGTAATTAACGCGAATACAGCAAGGGCGTGAGGCCAGCCAGCAGTTGCGACCATAAAACTCGTTATGGTGGCGGCGGCCCAGGCAATTGGGCTCGATGCTGCCTGAATGACAAACACAGTCGCCCAGACCAGCCATACGGTCCCGACCAAACCAGGAAACCAACTGCTGGCATACCAATAAAACATAAAATTGTTCGATGCGAACGAGAGCGCGACGAGAGATGAAAGTGAGCGATTGGCGCCGCAAGCTCGGGCCAGTGCGAAGGCTCCTGCACCAAGCAAGGAGTAATACATAACGGCAAGGCAGGCAGCCGCTGTTTCCAAGTCATGAAATCGAGCAGATATAATATAGCTTAAAAGCGAAACGGGATTGAGCAGTGCATACTGATACTCGCTCAACAACGCGCCGCCGTTTAGGACTTTTAAAGTTACGTCTGGCCATTGACCGATGGACAGCGTGTGCCCGATAGAAACAAAGGTGGGCATATACTGATCTTGCATGTTGTCATGATAGTAAGCCCGGTGGTTCATAAGGAACGGAACGATTGCAATAAGGGCGCTACCCAAAGCGCACAATAGCGCAGCTGCAGGGTCCCCGATTGGTTGGCGGCCCTTGTCACTCACGCTTGGTCACTCCTTGCATCATGCAATGATACCAGCATTTCATTTCAATGCCATTTTTGATCTTTGCTTAGGGCGCGATTTTTGTTGTTTGATGCTTAATTTGGACGTGTCCAGGTCAATTGATCGTGGCATTGTGGATGGGTTAACGCACTTGGCTGGCGGTTTTGAGCTAGACATCGAAGATGTGACGGTGTTCAGGCCAATCTCCCATTAGCATCTATTAATCGTCACGCTTGCTGCTTTTAGGGATGTGTTTCTACTCGCTCTGTCGAAGGGTCCGACAATCATAAAAGTAATAGCTGCTTGGCAGGTCGAAAGTGCCGTCTGGCAGCGGTCGTGAATGCGCTGCAGGGGCGTTCCATGATGCGGGACGCAGGGCATCCACTTTGGTTAGCAGCGCCATCATGTCCAGATCGGGCAAGGCACGGCAAACCGACTTGATCCTTGCCTCTTCCGTCAATCCGGCATGTGAAGTCGTCATGTTCCCGGGACAAACCGACCCAGGCCTGTTGTCGAAATCGAGTGTGCCAAGAGTTGAGAGAACTTGGTTTCGATGCCGGTATTCCAAGGCCGTTCTGGAATAAAACATGACGCCGGACCCTTGAAGGCAGGAATAGTAGCTGGCCCGGTGCAGGCGTAGCCACATCAATTCCACGCCCCCTTCCCAATAAACATTCCTAGCATGTCCCAGCAGGCGGTTTGCTGGTTCCACATCACCAGCGCCCCCGGTCAATTTCTCCCATGCGTCGCGGCGATCAACGGCGGAAAGCGTCAGCCCGAAAGCGGCAATGGCCAGGGCCGATGCGGGAAATAGGCGTCGAAAATGCAACACAACGGCAGCCGCAAAAATGATGCATATGGTTGCAAGTTCTTGGAAGACCCAGCGGCTTCCGGGAATGCGCGCAATGATGGGAGCTGCCATGATCCAAAGACCCAGCGCGCTTGCCAGCGCGAAGGCGCTTAATGCAAATGCACTTAACCGGTAAGCGTTTTTGTATTCGACGTTTTTTGCTTCGAGTAAAATCAGCGATATCGAAACAGTCAGTGGCGCCGACGCAAATGCCATCACATACAGAAGTTTTCCCGACAGCGCATAGATTGCCAGCGCGGTGGCGTAATGCCATCGCGCCAGGCTGCGCTGATGGAAGAGCGAATAAAGGCCGGCACCGGCACTCATGTTGACAAACATTCCGGCGAGCCAGAACGCGCGCGCGGGCTGGAGATTGATAATGAAAAGGTCGTGATACACATCAGCGCCGACGAATGTTGCAATGGCGCCAGCACTGACAACCAGCCCTATTGCCAGTGTCATCCGGCGTTCCTGAGCTGACATCCCCCGCAGGGCGACAGCCACAATGGCGCCTTGCAGGCCGATGCGCAGAAAATCCCATAAAGTCCACCGGCTGAAAAACGCCCATGGGTTTCGGTCCATGGAAATTGCAAGCCAGTCGCCCGACATTGTCGCAAACAGTCGGGTGAAGGGTTCGATGCCGGCATGTGCAAGCAGGGAGAGTGCGCCCGCGCCGACGACCGGGACGAGCCAGAGGCGGGGCTCTTTGAGCGCAAACAGGCAGAAGATTACGACAAGACCGGGCGCCGCCATCAACGGATGCAGCATCAAGGCGGCCACGCACGCGGCGAAACATCCGGTCCAGCGACCCCGGAAGAACGCCGCAATTGCGAGAAGTATCATCGCCTCCGCAAATGGGCGTGGCGTAAAGAAAGCTTCGCCATAGCTGAACACGCCGATGCTGGAATAGTCCGGCGGCAGGGCGATGAGCGCACCCAACGCGAGCGCCCGTTGTGGCCATGAATGGTAGAAAACCCTCACCAGCGTCGTTGCCGCGACGAGCCAGATGATTTGGCCCAAAACCGTCATGACCAGGTTGACGGTTTCTGATGAAAACCGGGCTAAGGCCGGTGCGAGCAGGGGGCCGACAAGCGAATAGCTGTCCTGTGAACCGTATTGGAGGAACAGATCGTTGGCATAGGCATCTGGATAGAGGTGAGATAGCGCCAGAAAGAGATAGAGCCGGGTATCATGAATGATGCCGAAATAGGGGCGCGTCACCAACCAAAGGCTCACAAGCAGCAGAACCGTTACCGCCGCGAAAACGGGAGGGACGCCAGCAGGGGCGCCGGGGGGACGAAATATCGATTGCGGACGCAGTCGCCACCCCATGCCGTAAACCCAATCCAAAGAAACTCTATCGGACTTGCCGCTCGATTCTCAAGACGCGGCTCGCCTCAACACGCGGCAATCATAGAAATAATAGCGGTCTGGATTATCGACGGTGCCGTCGGGACGCCGCCGCGATTGGCCAGCAGGAGCTTTCCAGGATGGGGGATCCAGGGCGTCCACTTTGGTCAGCAATACCATCATGTCGAGGTCTGGTAGATTTCGGCAGGCCGAGCCGCGCCTAACAGTGAACTCGACGCAACCTCGATGAAAAACGAAGCAAAACAATTCATTCAAAAACGCGGGATCGAAAAACAACTATTAAAGGTATTTGAAGCCGTTCGGCATTACGGCACCTGGTCGAAGCGCGAGGATTTTTCGAAATGGAACATTGGCATCTCCCAAATCCGGTCGGAAAAGCGCAAAGCAAAAATTGCCTACTATGAGATCGAACTGGAATACCTCAGTTTCAATTTTACTAACGAGACGATTACGCTCGCCTTTGGAAATTACCGAGGGCACACGCCAGATGGTGGGTGGACAGAAGGGCCGTCCGCATCTTCCCGGCCATTTCGCGGGCCTGTACGAGGCTCCTAGCGGCCGTGCTGCCCAAGCCGATTTCGACCGCCCTTCCCGCCCGCTTGTACCGGAAGACCCAGCCACGCGAGCCCGCCTCAACGCCGGCCTGCTGTTGCCCCTCAGTAGGCTTCCGAACCCGCAGGAAGAGGTTGCCGCCGTCCTTGTGAACGCCTGGGCCTAACGTCTCGATTTGCCGGGCGGCAAGCAGCTTAATTTCGGCCATTGGCGGCGCTCCTAGCCAGAAATTCGACTTGCCGCCCGTCTTACCCGCCTACTTGGATCGTGGTGAGCGTCGGTGGGCTTTGGTGGACCAAGCTATTCAAAAAAGCTTGATCTACAAGGGTGCAAATCTACAGTTCTGGTCTTCAATGGGTTTCAATGGACGCGAGATTGGCAGACTCTCTGTTCTTTTGGCCGGCATGGAAAAACTTAGAGCCGCCAGTTCTCGGCACAGGATGGACGCTTTGTTTCGAAATGCTTTTCTATGCCGCCGCAGCATTAGTTCTGTGGCGCAAGTGGGCGATCTATCCTCTGCTGGTGGCGTTTGTGGCGGCATGGGCCGCTCGGTATGTAATAGCGCTGCCTGTTTTCGAATTTCTCGGGAACCCGATCATCATCGAATTCTTGGCAGGTATTGCGATTGCAAAATGGATCAGGCCGAAGTTTCTTTCGCCGCAATTGACGGGGCTCGGACTTGGCATTTTGGCGGTTGCTTACCTGGCCATCTCAGCGCCCCCCCATATGCTATCCGAGGCCCCATACACGTTAAACGGGTCAGGTTCGTCCCTTAGACTGATCGTGTGGGGCATTCCCGCTGCCGCGCTGTTGGTTTCTTTCCTTTCATTCGAACCATATTTAAATGCCGCTTGGTCCAAACTTCCGGTCCTTTTGGGCGATGCTTCATATTCGATATACTTGGCGCATTGGCCTCTACTGGCATGCCTGGGCTGGCTCTTAAAGAAATTTTCATTGTCGATGTCAGTCTACACCGTAGCCTGCATGTTATTCTTTATCGGCATAGCAGGCGGCTTTCTCCTCTCCAGTTACATCGAAAGACCGCTGCGCAATGCGTGGCGCACTAAAAGGCTCTCCGCATTCCTGCTGCACTCAGCCCAAGAAGGACAAACCCCCTGAACCGGAGAGGCTAAATCAAGTCCGATACTCGTTGCCCCCGATCGCTGCGTCTGGGCGGAGAGGATCGAGGATTCGACGCTCATCTTGCAGAGCCCGTAAAGTCGCGACATAGGTCAAATAACTATGCATTGTCGCGCGCCGTTGGCGCTCGATTCGTGCATATGGTTCTCGCTCGTCGCCCGGCAGCATTGCTTCAAGTAACGTCAGGTCCCAATTCTGAATTTTCTCTAGCTTCGTCTCTGCCATTAGCATGTTGCCTAGCGATAACCCTATTTCATTGCCTGCGGGCTCCAATTTGGCTTGGTCAGTTGATTTTTCGCCTTTTAAAATTCTTAAAGTCCTGCCTTCATGAAACCGCTCGAATAACCCATATTCCGCTCGACCGTTTCGTTTCAATCTCCAAGCCTCACCGATGATCTGATCTGTAAGGGTTTCTTCTACCGGCCCGAGAGGCTTGAAATAGTCCGTTATTGCTGTGGCCAATGCACGATAATGCGCATGATCTTCGCCAGGGAGGAGCCGAGTACTTGAATACAGCCCGTGTTTTGCGGCATTCAATCTAGAAAGGGACTTTCCCCTTAATGATTTTGGCCCTGTACTTTTGGCGGCATTGCCACGGTTTGCAATGATCTTTCGATCAGATGTCATAAAAATACCCGCAGAGCATGCAATTGAACAAGTAACAGAATGGAAACGAGCTCGGAGCACCGCGCCCACGGGTGCTCGGTTGGGGCGGCCATTATTGGTCGGCGTTTGTGGGTGTATTGCTAGCCATCCGTTCGTCGAGACATGGCCCTAATTTTGGTAAGCTAGACCCGCTAGTTTCTGCCACGTCATTCCGACCGCGCCACGACGTGTCGGGTTGCCTCGACCGGCTCCACAACTCTAGCGCAATAGGAAGCGGGTCAATGGCCTTGGTACGCCACCAGTCTATTTCGACCACCGACCGGTGCAATTCGTCATGGTGCATGGCGCACAGAGGCACAACAAATTCGTCGCTTACTTTTTGTGCAACGCCATGACTTTGTGCGAATTTCAGGTGGTGGGCATGGGACGGAACACGGCCACAGATTAGACAAGGCTGTGCGGCCACAGCGCGCAGATGAGACTTGTCTCGGTATCGTCGGTCCGTCGCAATTTTTAGCACGGACTTGTCGATCTGAGGCCCAGGCGCAATCTTGGAGGGACGAAACTCCAAGACGCGCCCCTCAGCAGATTCATCCTTTTGATCAGCGACTTTCGCGCTCAACCGTTCGACAATCAATCGCTCCAAAATATCGGCATAATGCTCGTTTTTCGTACTTTTCAAATAAGGCACAGCTTCGCGCAACTTGGAAATCTGGCTAATATTATGCGCATACCAGAGCGCCAGCTCGGCCGATACTTGGTCCTTGTCAATTAACTGGCGAAGACAAGAACAGAACGCTTCGGGCGAAAGATTGTCGGCAAATACGGCGCCGGAAGGATCATAGACGGCGAATGCGTTTGTCGGCTTGGCGCCAGAAACTCCACCCTGCTCCTTGTCATAAAGACAAAGTCCAAATCGATTACCAAATGTCGCTAACGCTCTCTTGGTTGCATCCGTCTCGGCGGCCTTGATGGCACGTTCATGGATGTCGGCCAGATTTCGTCCGGAGGCCGCGCCCCAACCCGCTCCCTCGCGTATGATGTTGGTCCCGCCGGAATGCACGCGGATTTTAACGCGTGCCAGATATGCGCAGGATGAGGTTTCACCGACTTTGCGCTCATAAGCTCGCTCAAAGTGCACCATCTCGCGGTCCCAATGCCCGAAGCCAAAGATGGCGTTGGCTTCTGAAATGGCAAACCACCCCTCAATATAGGAAATGTCTTTGCCTTCAACATTACGGGATTGGACATGGCGCCGATCTAGTTTCCCGGCGAGGGCCCGAATCTGCCGCGCTGAGAAATTGCTCATTGTACCCTCACCTGGATGATGGGTTCGCCCTGAACAAGAGTGGCTCCGTCGATCGCTTCACCTCGCTTTAGGACCGCCGCTAATCCCGCACGGTCGATTCTGGGAGGCTGTGGAACTAGGAACTGGGCAGGAATACGAGCGTCGTCGAAAACTTCTAAGCGGAGAGATCCGGGCCTCAAAGAGAGCGAGAAATCCGGTGCTTGAATCCGTCGGATTTCTGAATGATGCATTGCCCACGCCGCCATAGCCCTCTTCTTGTCGTGGCGTTCTTTGAGTCGAGACAGCCGGGACTGCATTTCGTCAATCCGCTGCTTTAGCGCCTGAAAAAGCACCTCATCTTCCAGGCCGGAGCGAACGATCTGGCAAATCAGATCGGGAAGCTTGCTAATTCCCTCAAGCGTATCGGCCAACGTCTCGTCATCTATATCGGCCCACCGAGCTTTGAGCTGCTCGGTAAGAATCAGGTAGTTATTAGCCTCGAAGTGTAGTGATGGCGGCGCATACATGTTGGAAAACCCCCTTTGTTTAGTATAATATACCTATCAGTTGGTATTTTGTACCACCATGATGTGACGGCGTCAACCCCATGATGAAGCCAGCACACGCGCGGATGGCTCGGGCAGCACTGAGATGGAGTTTGCTGGATGTGCAAAAAAGAACTGGGATTAATAAAAATACGATCGTCAGATTTGAATCTGGAAAAGGCATCCTCCTAACTACTGCAACGCGCCTAGAAGAGCTGTTTGTTCGTGCGGGTATCAGCTTTATTTACGAAGATGAAGCGCGCGGACCAGGAGTTGTAATTTCGAAGGAACTGTCCCACCGTAATGGCGATGTCCCTGAGGTGGGAACGAAATACAAACCGACGAAGCGAAAAGCCGCTTCGAAATAAACAAGTATAATCAGATTGCAGTGGTGCCTATGCACGGGTTGCCAGCAAGCATCTATTTTAATGCTCGGCTGCTCGCGGCGGCATAATTGATACAACAAATCCTGCTACGAGATAGCTTGCCCCAGATGAATACCCCCTGGGAAACGTCGGCGTGATGCCGATGGTAATAGCAATTGCCCGCTTTTTGCGATTCGAAGCCAAACTCACATTTGAGATCAACGCCTTAGGCTTTTGGCTTCCGCGACAGGCCTACGGACGGCGGGCAAAAAATGCACAAATCACGCAAAGAACTCTATTGGCACGATGCCATGAGCTCGCCGAACGATCGTTAGTGGCACTTTTTAATCAGCGATCAAGCACCGATGGGACCGCTGCCGGCGACACAAGCTACTTACTCGCTCTCCCGTTAGCTGGACTTGGATATCAACATTGTTTATCACCAAATCTCATCATGCGAGACATCTGGCCAGAACCTTCCTGCTTCGATAAACGCAATGCCTATTTTGAAGCCGGGCACGCCGTAATCGCTTGGTCGGAATCCCTTGAAATAGACCGTGTCTCCATTGAACCCGATGGCGATGCGCCGTCCTGGATCGACATAAAAGAGCCTGATTTGCGCGAGGTTCGCCTGCGCTCGTCAGCGCAAGCTCAAGCTTTAGCGAAGTCCGTCATACGCGCTTTGCTAGCCGGTCCCGCTGCTCAGAGCCGATACAGCTTCGGCTGGTGCACCCCGGAATTCAATATCGGTGACCGCCATCTAATTGACCAAGAAACTGCTTGGCGCGCCATTTCGATTGCGGGTTTGATTAAATCAAAAGGGGCACTTATCCCTGTCCTGTGGCGGGAGGTAACTACCATTATCCAACAACCCGAGGTGTGGGCTGCTGTTGAGGCTGTGGCAGCCGCACTATTGCTTAATGGCGAGTTGGCCGGCTGCGAAGTTGACGAAATTGCGCGGCATGCGATGGCAACGGCCAAGCTGACAATCAAATAAGCCTTTTATTACGGGTTACGGCGCCTTCGGTGATGGCTTGAGCTCAATGGTGCTTCCGCCTTCAATTGCGTATCCATTGATCGGAACCATTCAGCCAATAAGATGGACCATTCTAACCGTCACCAAAGGTGTAATAGCGATAAGGTCAAACCAAGCTACGCCCAGGGCCGTGCAATAAAGTGAAGCAAGGAGATACTCCCGCGCACGAAGGTTGCGAAATATGCCTTCAGCCAAGGGACCGGTAATGGGACCAAGTAGGAACCAAGGTGCAAGGCGCTTTATTGCGTGTTTCAATGCTTCGTCCTCGTCGGCCACCTTATTTAACCGTCTGGATCGATAGATGGTTCCTCCCTTTGCGGATATCAAGAGTTCGGAACCAGTCGCAGTCTTAGAAGCGACTCGCATGGGGGTCTCCGGGCACGGACGGTGCTCGCATGGGAACGGTTCGACTGTGCCGGCGTTAAAGTCGGTTCTGCACGGGTGCCGAGGCAAAATTGAACTACTGGACATTCCCAACAAAAGCCGGAGCCTTCTCCATTGTAGAACGGCGGAGCCGAGGCGTTGACCTTTACTTTGGACCAGACCGCATCGGGCACTATCGGAGCCCAGTAGAAGCGGCAGAAGTAGCAGGAAGTGGCAATCACACCGCCCTCCCCTGTGCTCCAGAGGACGGCAAGACGCTGGGGGTTCCTATGGCGGTTCATAATTGGACATTCGCCAGGGAATAATTTTCCGGTGTCATTTGAGACGTTCCACAGCTCAGATGAACACAAGAACATCACCGCCCAAGCCCCCAATACCCAATGCGATGAAATGAAGCCGCTCGGGTAGGCGGCGGAGCTTAGTGACTGGCTCGATACTGCTGGATCATTGCTTCGGTAATAGTGGTTTCGTAACAAATCGGGGAGTACTCGGGCATGGTCTAAGCTGACCGAACCGCCCAAATAAAGACGCCCCGGCGTTTCGCATCACCGGTGCGTCTATGAAACCCGATGGTTACGCCTTACCCGCCAATCTTCCCGAACCGGATGGCGCCGGTAGTACGCATAGGCGCGGATTGTGCGCGAGAAATGTTCAACCTGCGCTGGGGTTTCTCGCCACTAGGGACTCTAAGCCAATGCCGCGCACCCCATATCTCACGAATGTTCGTAAAACCGCAGATATTTGCGGACCTATCGAAAGAACCACTGGTGGCTCGTGCCCGTCACCACCTTAGGCGTGCCGAAAGGTAGGACGTTGCTATTGCGCTTCGGACCATTCCAAGGATTTGCGCTTAACATCGCCTCAGCCCGCAGCTCATATGACGAGCAAAATAGACAGCCCCTTCGAGCATTGGCCCTTTGGTTCCTAGATCGCTCCGCGGAATTTAGGCTGCCTTGCGTCGGCGAAGGAAGACCCAGCCAACCAAACCGAGGCCGGCGCCGAACAGCGCGAAACTTGCCGGTTCCGGAACGGTGTTGATGATGGCATTGCCAGGCTCAATAAAAAGTTGTTCGAAACCGTTGTCCTCGCCAGCCATGCGTAGATCAACCGACATTATGTCGTACATATTCGAATCAAGTGCGCTCTGTACAGCCTGGCTGTAAAGCGCAAAAGCTGCGTCGTTTGCGCCCAAATTCTGATTGACAGTAGTTCCGCCGGCATCTTGTGGATTGGTTTTATCGCAAGCACCGAAACTCAGCACGGCGCCGGCACTAGAAACGCAGATGGCGCCATGAACATAGGTCCATAAATCATTGCTGTTCTGCAGGACATTGTTGACCGATGTTTGGGCTGAGCTCTGCACGCCAGGCACGCAACTGCCCGGAATACCGCCACAAGAATCGCCGTTAAGATAGTACGTGGCCTGTTTTCCCGTGGCGGAATTGGTGAAGATGATCTCCAGGGTCGCAAGGGCATCCTGGCTACTTTGCAAGTAGCTTGTGCCACTATTTTCCTGGTTGAGATTGAAGAAGAAATCCAGCGCCCCACCATTGAGGTAGGTCTGCAAGGCTGAGGTCTGGACACTCCACAACGGCAAGGTACCGTTCAAGCTGGGGTTCCCGGCAACCTTGGTTTGGCTTTGCGCCGCGGTGCTGCCCGTAAAGGGCGCTGATTGCGGCGCCGTCATCAGGAAATTTCCAGTTCCCGTGCCGCTCGTATCAGTGACGACGCCGGTCTTGCTGTTATAGGCATTATTGGCCTTACCTGGCAGAACGTCTTGGTTGTTAATTGCATTGGCATCGCCAGAGGCGACAACCAAGGCGTTCGCAATGGCGGTGCCGGTACTGGACACATAGAATGGATCGCCGGGCTGTGGCGTGCCCAAGCCAGCCTGGTAGTTCAAAAGCGCGAGTGAATAGACTGTGAAATCATTGAAGATCAAGCAGTTGTTCGTCGCTGCAAGCCCGCAGTTTGCTGCAGGTAGCACCACATTGGCCGTCGCAGCCGTTGTTCCAACCAAGCCAGTAGCAAGGGCGATTCCAGCCAGATAAAGTTTTTGACGCATTGCAGACCTCGCGGCTCTATTCCACCGCGACGCTCGCATTAATCATGCCAATGCCGGTTTTGATGCATTTTCTGAAAGTGAATTAACCAATATGTAAATTGGCATGACATGGTTCCAGAAGTTGCATGAGCCCTTTTCCTTTAAATGCTAATTGGAACTCCCAGTGCATGCGTGCATGTAGAAACTAAATAACGACGATAAAAAACTTTTTTGCACTTCGAAATTTTTTCATACACTTCTTCGCGCGCAAAACTTCTCTGTAACGCTCGCTTACAGAATTTCTTGGCGCCAGACAGTCAATCCGTCCTGTCTTGCGCGAACTCTGCACTTGTTCAAACGGTTCCAACATTCTCGCAAAAATACAATGTTGCTCATCTGTATAGTTTTTTGGAGTTCATTGCGAGCCACCGGCGCCCTAGAAAGCTAGAGCAGTATCGGCTTCGTGCTTTGCTCTATCGGCGGCGCGCAACGTGGGCAGCATAGCGGATTAATTGGTCGCGTTCCGCCCCAAGCGGCTAAACCTTCTCGGTGCTTATGGATTAGATTGACCGTAGCTTGCGTCGCATTTGAAGTCGTGGCGGGCGTTTGGTCATCTAAAGACAAAGTACCGCCACTGACACCGTGACCGTCTAGCGCAAAGTGTGTGCTTTGCGCCAAAGGCAGCCATTCTTATTGGCAAGCTACATCGCTTATCCCAATTGGGTGGCACAGATCGGGCCAGCTGGTCGCACGCCAATAATCGATAAGGCCGATTTTCCGGATAAATTTCTTGAACGATTTTGTCTTGCGCATGTCCGCGAAGGCCGGAAGCCATACCGTTGCGTAAGCCGGGACCCACTGCTCCACCTGTTCTAAATCATCGAGATACCGCTCCGGCGCACCTGCAAAAGCATAGACCCACGCATAGGTAGCGATGTCGGCCGAAGAATTAGGCGCCGTCTTTGTGCTCGTAGCCGAATTCTTGCGAATAATAGCCGCCGCTTGACTATTACCAGCCGCCGAAAACGCAAGTCCAGTCGGCGGTATCTCAAGGAGTGCTTGCGCGGCCTGTTCGTATTGCTCGGTTGCCGCAAAAGCGATAGCGAGATTGATGTTGCGTGATGCCTTCATTCCACCCGCTACCTGTAATTTCCGGTAAACGCGGATCGCGCCGTCACTGTCGCCTGTAAGACACATGAGAACGCCTTCGGAAATTTTGTAGTTCAGAACATAGGGTTCTAGGCTGACCAATTCCTGCCGCACATTCAGAGCCTGTTTCAGCCGTCCTTCGGCGGTGAGCGAGAACGAATAAACATCCAGAACGTCCGGACTGGTCGGATCCAGCGCGAGCGCCCTGGCAATCGCGTTATCGGCTGCAGCCCATTGCTTGCGATACAAGGCAATCAGTCCGAGGGCTGCGTAGCCAGGCGCCTCGCGGGGAGTAAGCGCAACCGCATCGTGAGCCGCTTTGTCCGCCTTATCCAGCGCGGCGCTCATTTCAACAGACGCGGTCTGGTTCGCGACCGGGCCTTCATGTTTGATGTAAATCGGACTGATGATATAATTAAGTGCCAGCAACGATTGGGCCGGCCCAAAGCCTGGATCGCGTTTGGAGATGGAAGTGAGTAAGACAAGCGCCGCATCGATGTCGCGGGCTCGATAGAGGGCCAGCGCACGCAAGTAATCGTCATAAACAAGGGTATCGTTTGTATGGTTGGCAACGAGATTTTCGCCAACACCAAGACCGAGCGGCACTTGCATGGCCCGAGTGATGGCGGTCGCGATGTCCTCCTGGACCGCGAATACGTCCTTGAGCTCGCGGTCATAACTCTGGCTCCATAGTTGCTCGCCAGTGTCCGTGCGGACAAGCTCCGCGGAAATGCGCAGCTTGTTGCCCTGTTTGCGCACCGAACCTTCGAGGACATTTGTGGCTGAAAGCGCGCGCCCCACCCTGCGTACGTCCTCGTTTCTGCCCTTGAAGGAGAATGCGGATGAACGCGCGACAACTTTAAGCCCCTTCACCCCGACCAAGGCCAAGGTGATCTCCTCGGTCATGCCATCAGAAAAATATTCATCCGCAGGGTTGCCCGAAAGGTTGAGGAACGGCAGGACTGCGATGGAAGTTTCGGCGGGTTTTGCCGCTGCGGCGGTTGTGGTTGCTGGTAGCGGCGCTGAGGAAGATCGGTCGCGTACAAGCCAAAGGCCTGCCGCAGTAATTCCAATGACACAAGCGGTGATCAACGCCATACGCATATACCAACGCCGCGGCGCCGCCAGGATTGCCTTTGGCAGCCGCCCGAACCCAGGCTCTGTTGATGACACTTGCGGCGTTGCCGCCAGCCGATAACCCAGCCCATGGACCGTACTCAATAGCTCGGCATCTGGGCCCAACACCTTGCGCAAGGCCGCGATGTGAACCTGGATAGCGTTGTCCTCGACGATGGCCTTGGGCCAGACCGTCGCCATCAACTCGTCCTTGGTGACCAGCGCACCTTCCGCCTTGGCAAGAACCGACAACAGGGCGAGCCCCTTGCGCCCTATGGTGACCGGACGACTGCCCTCCAGCAGCTGGCGGAATGGCTTCAGGGTGAAGCGGCCAATCTTATAATCTGCATTGTCCATCCAAGCGCCCCGGCGCCATACGATCAGACCAAACATCTAGTCGAACATAGATTTCGCACGCTTACGCAACGACGATTCGGGAAGAATTCAGGAACAAGCAAGCTTTGGTTGGAAGATCAAAAGCCGCCGCGTTACAACAGTCAAGCTCGCGGACCCGGGCGATTTTCCAACCTACAGACACGCTGGCTTCAGCAAATGAATGTTAGGCGAAGCCTGCAGCGCCATCAGCCAGCGCCCAAATTGCGCCAATAGCGGACATTTGCCGTCGCTCTTAAAATCGGTATTGCAAATTTCTGTGTTGCACTTCGATCAATCGCCAGGTGTGTCCGCCGGGACGGTGTGGTGCACGCGACTCCAATCCCTGACATGCCAGTGCTGCAATGGTGATCATTCGATCAATCCTATGGCACCTGCCTTTCCACACCTGTCAAGCAACAATCATGTGGACAGCTGAAAAGTGACCTTCGAATTGGATTACATATGCGCTCACGCCACTGCGACGCGCGCCATTTGGCATGCATTGGGGAATGGCGAATTTGGTCGTGACAGCCATACGGGCCCGTCAGATCGTTAGAGGAGAAACGAAGAATGTTTGGTCACGACACCGGCACTGCACTGGTTAATTTGAAAGATAATATTGAGGTATTTCAGACACTTGATGGCCTCTCCTACGCGAGCGTTAAGTGCCGCGACCGCATCGAAATCCACCGCCTGCCTTCCAAAGCACTCGAGTGCTTAGTGCGGAGTGAACTGCAACAGGAAGGGATCCTCCTGCCCTCCCAGGCTCAACTTCAAATATTCCTCAAAACATTGGAAGCAGAGGCTCAGACGTCCTGCCGCGTCGAATTGGTCCACAACCGTGTGGGACGCGAACGCGGCAAGGTTTTTCTGGATCTGGGAACACCGGATGGAGAGTGCGTGCAGGTAGACCGTGACGGATGGATCATTCAGACTGAGGCGCCTGTCTTTTTTTCGCGCTCGCGCGGGACTTTGGAATTGCCCACACCAGTGAAAGGCGGCTCCATCGATATCTTGCGGCGCTTTCTTAATGTGGGCGATCCGGAATTCGTCCTGATTGTCGGCTGGCTCCTTGCAGTCCTTGGGGGGCGGGGACCTTACCCGGTGCTGGCTATCACCGGGGAAGCTGGATCTGCCAAGTCTACCGCCGCCCGCATTTTGCGTATGCTTGTCGATCCCCACACCGCCGATCTTTCTTGCCCGCCCAAAAGTGAGAATGACCTCGCTTTTGCAGCCATTATTGGGCGCGTTGTCGTCTTGGATAATGTGTCTGCCATGCCTCGCAAGCTGTCTGACGCGATATGCCGGTTGTCAACGGGTCATGCATTTACATTGCGCCGCGGTCAGTCCGTCCACGAACACGTGACTTTTGCGGTCGAAGCACCCGTTATTCTGAACGGAATCGGCAACCTCACACCGTCGCCCGATTTGGCGGATCGCACGATCACCATCGACTTGGATTCAATCCCCGAAAATATGAGGAAACCGCGCCACATCTTGGATGCAGAGTTCGAGCGTGCCCGCCCCGCCATTCTGGGCGCGCTGCTCGATGCGGTGGCCGAAGGTTTGCGCAACGAGACGGCGTCGGTTTCAAACCTTTCGAGGATGGCCGATTTCGAGCACTGGGTTTGCGCATGTGAAACAGCTTTCGCGCCTGCCGGCACATTCTCGAAAGCCTATCGCGAAAATCAATCCAATTCGGCGGTGGATGCCCTCGATGCAGAGCCGGTAGCAAGGGGGTTCGTGGAATTTTTGAAAACGACATCCGATTTTGAGGGAACGCATCAAGACTTGCTGCGGCAGCTCACGGCTTTCCTGCCGACGCCTCCCGGAGCCCGTTTCTGGCCAAGTACGCCAAGGGCCCTGTCCAGCATCTTGCGCCGGGCCGCGCCTAATCTTCGCAAGGCCGGTGTAACGATGGACCATTTGAGGCAATCCGGCGGTAATCGCGAACGTATCATCCGTGCCAATATTGCAGGGCCAAGGGTAACCCCGCCCCTTCCTGCAGATCCTGGCCCGGTGGGCCCGAAGCGCGCCAGGAAGGCCCCAAAAATCGAACAGCCGACCTTCTTCCGCGACGGCGAAAATTCGGATCTTGCTATTGTGTTTGCTCCAAGCGTCACAGTTGAGCCGATCGGGGCGGCGGGGGGCGCGGGGATTTCGTGACGGGCCAACAATCGCACCAAGCCAAGATAGGCTAGGGTAAGATGACGCACTGAAAAACCGGAGAGACCACGGGGGGCGGCTGGTCCAGCTGACGACGCCGCCCACCTCCCCTGTGCCGTCGTTGTCTGTTTTCATAGCACTTGACTGGCAGTTGCCGATGTCAACGGTCAGAAAAAATGCCGCACGCTTGCGTAATTTTTAGTTGGATCAGTGAACTGCGCCTCTAGCTCGCACACGCGAAAGGTGGTATTACAGAATCCCAATATTGAATTTCTGCAAAAATTCACTGGTAAGGATTCCCGAACAAGAGGCGCGACGGCAACCACATCGTTAGCAACCGAGAATTTCCGTTATGTACTGAGAGTTAGAGCAAACTGCTCAGAGCGAATGGCAGCTTTCTTCCAATATCAAAGCAACACGTCGCTTCGGCGTGGCTCGGAACATCGAACGGCGTCGCGCATTTTTATCATGCAGTGCAGCGGGACATTTTCATGAAGATCTACAGACTCTATCAGGCCGACACGAGCGACGGCATTCAGAGCGCAAAGCATTTTGAATGTGCCTCTGATGAGGAGGCCAAGTTGCTGGCAAGAGAATTGGCGCCGTCATCAAGTGTCGATCTCTGGGCCGGTCCGCGTTACCTCGGTCGGGTTCGCCCGAGCGCCCAGGAGTTAACTGCTCGCTCCTGAGTATGTCGTGACGATCGCAACAACGATTTCGACGTCACTAGACGCAATACGCGGCGCTCGAAAATCGCTTGCCGAATGCTGACCATCGTCCAGACGCGTTTTGGCGGTAGCATTCTAGGCCCTCGGGCCCGAAGCATGCCGTTCTAAGCCAACCCATGGGGCAACGGGCGCGCTGAGACATTGCTTAAACCGCCCTGGCCAACATTATTACAAAACCCCAACATTATACTTCTGTGTAAATCTGCCCTCCATAGGCGTCCAACTCAGCGATTGGCCTAACTGCGGCTCGCGCAAAATTGCTCCGTTGTTTCAGGCTGTCTCCCAAAATAGCAATAAAACGTGGGATTTTTGACATCTCGTGATATCGGGCTGTTCCAGACGCGCATCCGCCCAAAGCGAAAAGAACGCGGGCGGGCTTCGGTACGGCCGTTCAATTTGTCGAGAGCTTTAAGAGCGCCGGAAAGGTTCCTTTAGAAATTCGGGCCGACCATCCCACCCACGTGAGCGCATTCGAACGGAACAGCGTGTGTCGACGAACGGTGGTTGGGCAAAAGCCATGGAAATGATCGGAAAACGGAAAAACGGCATGCGCCGGCGCAAATCGGCGGCCATACGCCTGACGCGCGCTGCGCGCCGATTCTTACGCGACGATCGTGCGGCCTACACCATATTTTTTGCCCTGATGTCGCCCGTCTTGATCGGGGG
>Ga0318562_10000047_pt1 | contig 54997 bp, 57 predicted proteins | sample GRESIP066b5f18_FD_203688 | JGI IMG/M metagenome (GOLD analysis project Ga0318562, IMG submission 203688) | Tropical soil microbial communities from Luquillo Experimental Forest, Puerto Rico - GRE.SIPMG.066b5f18 | ecosystem: Environmental > Terrestrial > Soil > Tropical forest > Bulk soil... | reverse complement strand
CTCGTCAAGCAGATATACCGACAAAAATTTGTGGCTTGACAACAACGCCGCTTACACTTATCAAACGCAGGTGCAGGTTCCGGAATACATCATGAACTCGGTCCAGCAGCTGGAAGCCGTCTCCCTCATGAAAGGCCAGATGAGACCCGTTCTATCCGATGTAGCGACCCTGAAGATCGACACCCTGCCTGGAGAATATGACCGGAGCGGACCTCGCCGGTATGTGACGGTGAGCGCGAATATTTTCAGGAAGGATCTTGGAACCGCAACGGCTTCTGTGCAAAAGACAATTGATGAACTGGGTGAACCACCGACCGGACTGGTTGCTGAAATAAAGGGCATGTCCTCCCTGCTTACCGAAACACTTGATTCCTTACAGTCCGGTCTTATAGCAGCCATTGTGGTCATCCTGCTGTTGCTGGCTGCCAATTACCAGTCCTTCGGGTTGTCCATCTCTGTCCTGGCTACTGTCCCGGCAGTCCTGCTGGGAGCGATGCTCATGCTCCTGGCAACCAGTGCAACACTTAATTTGCAATCTTACATGGGAATGATCATGTCGACTGGTGTTTCGGTGGCCAATGCCATTCTGATTGTGACCAATGCGGAGAAACTGCGGATGGAATACCGAGACCCTTTTAAGGCAGCCATCGTCGCGGCATCCATCAGAATGCGCCCGATCCTGATGACGAGCCTCGCTATGATCGCCGGGATGATTCCGATGGCCAGCGGGCTGGGAGAGGCCGGAGACCAGTCTGCTCCATTGGGAAGGGCTGTGATCGGTGGACTGGCAGCCTCTACGTTTGCAGCTTTATTTATCGTTCCGCTTGTGTACGGGTGGATTCGGCAGAAGGCTTCCATGGCACCCGTTTCTTTGTTGCCGGAGGATGAAATAAAATGATCATGTACCAACTTCAATCATCATAAACACCATCAACACAACGAAATGAATAGTACCATATATAAGTCACTTTTGCTCCTGCCAGCCCTTGTTCACTTTTGGTCCGGGTGCACGGAAAAAAAGGACCCGGAAAGTAAAGGCTCCCGACCGGGTGTCACCCATTTCGAACTTGCCATCGCAGAAAGAAAATCCGTAGAACAAATGGTCAAATTGCCCGCCCAGTTAGCGGCCTATCAGGAAGTCAGCATTTTCCCCAAGGTAAACGGCTATGTAAGCAGGGTACTTGTGGACATCGGTTCGCACGTAGGGCAGGGCCAATTGCTCATGCAACTGGAAGCCCCTGAACTGGTACAGGCTACCACGCAGGCCAAGGAAAGATATGCACGATCTGTTGCGGACTATGCCATCAGCAAGGACAACTATGAACGGCTCCGGGTGGCCTCCAATACCCCCGGTGCCGTGTCGCCCATGGATCTCGCCACCGCCAGGGCTAAAATGGAGGCAGACAGTGCCCTCGCCAATGCGGAAAAAGCCAATTGGCAGGTCCAGCAGACCATGACGTCCTACCTGCAGGTAACGGCTCCCTTCAGCGGGGTCATTACGGAAAGAAATGTCCATACGGGGGCCCTGGTAAGTGCTGAAGCCAAGGACGGGAGGCCCATGCTTGAACTTAAGGAGATAGATCACCTGCGGTTGCAGGTCGATATCCCGGAGACAATCGCCGCCACCCTGAATCAAAATGATACGGTTTCATTTTTCCTGACTGCCTTTCCCGGCAGAAGGATGTCCGGACGTATCAGCAGAATATCGAGGAACATCAGTATGCAATACCGTTCGGAAAGGGTTGAGCTCGACGTGGACAACAAGAAGGAGCAGCTTACTCCTGGGATGTACGCCGACCTCCTGTTGAATTCCAGGGGCAATCCGGATGCCCTGGCCGTTCCGAAAACTGCTGTGGTCACTTCCACTGAAAGAAAATATGTATTGGTGATCCGAAATGGAAAGACGGTTAAAGTGGATGTGCGCACCGGAAACGAAAATGATCATGAGATCGAAATACTCGGTGCTTTACAACCCGGAGAGGAAGTTATTGCCCATGCCGATGATGAAATCAAAGAAGGTATCATTATAAAATAAACAGTATGCCGGTGTGGACCGGCGGGCAGAATACAGTCTTGCACGGTCCTGGAGTCATGCCTCAATCCGTTCACCGGTCCCGCCAAATGAAATGCACCTGATACGAGCTGCGCTGAATTCGCGGCTGGCTGCCAATTACCAGTCATTCCCCCTAGCCCTTTCGGTTCTCGCTGTCTTCCCGGCTGTACTGACGGGGGACATGCTGCTGCTGCTGGCGACCCGCGTCACCCTCAACCTGCAATCATACATGGGCATCATCATGTAAACCGGCGTGCCGGTTGCCAACGCTTTGCTGTTTGGTACCAATGCGGAAAAACTGCGGACACAATACCAGGACCCTTTCAGGGCGGCCATTCAGAGTGGCTGCATCCGGCTCCGGCCGATCATGATGACGAGTATAGCCATGATCGTAGCAATGATACTTATGGCCACCGGATTGGGGGGCGGGGGGACCATTCTGCGTCGCTGGGCAGGGCTGTGATCAGGGGCCGGGCCACTTCCACCTTTGCCCCCTGTTTATAGTTCCGCTGCTGTTTGGCTGGATCAGGCAAAACCGCGGATTCGGTTCGGCCTCCCTGTTGCCTTGCGTGGTAACGCTAAAATAATCTTCCCTTAATCTTGCGGTTAAATGGAAGACATACCTTTGACAAACCTCTTGTAATGAAACCAGCGCTTCCCTGTTTTCTTCTCCTGCTGATTCAACTATCCCTGACCGCCCAGCATCCATTCAAAACCCGGCACCTTTTCATCATAACCACAGATGGTTTCCGCTGGCAGGAAATTTTTACCGGGGCAGATCCTGATCTGATTAACAATACCAGGTATGTACGGGATACAGCGCTTATACGCCGGCTTTACTGGGATGAGGACATTTCGCTGCGTCGAACCAGGCTGATGCCTTTTTTCTGGAACGTGATTGCTGAAAAAGGGCAGCTTTATGGCAATAGGATTTATGACAACAAGGTCGATGTACGCAACCTCTACAAGGTCTCCTACCCGGGGTACAACGAAATTTTTACCGGTTATACTGACCCGGGTATCGTCATCAACCTTCCCAGGTACAACCACAATGTCAATATTCTCGAATTCCTGAATGCCAAAAAACAGTACCAGGGAAAAGTGGTGGCTTTCAGTTCCTGGAATGTGTTTCCTTTTATTCTCAATCAGGAACGAAGCCAACTTCCCTTGAACAGCGGATATGAGACGATGACCGGAGAAGACCGTGACAGTACAATCCAGCTTATCAACAGGGTGCAGGACAATATATCCCCGAAAACACACTGCCGCCATGACTGGCTCACTTTTATGAATGCGCAGGAATATATTGAGCAACACCATCCCAGCGTGGTGTTTATCGGCCTGGGGGAAACTGATGAATTTGCCCACTCCCGCCACTATGACCTTTACCTGCAACAGGCGACGGCCATCGATAAGATGATCAGTGACCTTTGGTATTACGTGCAGACAGATCCATTTTATAAGGATAACACCACACTTATCATTACGACCGACCATGGAAGGGGAAGTCGATCCTACAACTGGTCCAACCACAGTCTGCTGACCCCGGGCTCGTCGCAGACCTGGCTTGCTGCCATTGGCCCCGATGTAGATCCCCTCGGAGAAATCAGGACCAACCAGCAGATTTATGAAAAGCAGTTGGCAGCAACCATCACTGCCTTGCTTGGGGAACCCTTCCAAAGTGATCATAAAATCGGCAAAGCCATATCCTTTACCTCTTCCCCATTCACCAACAGCATCGCCGGGAGCAAGGACCTGGGAAGCAAGTGAGCAATAATCCTGACCTGTCCAAATGGTCTTTTAAGGGGCGGGATATTCCTCAAGCTTCGATCTGTCCCAGTGATCTTTGGACATCAGCTCTTCCTTTGAACCTCTTTCATAATCCCAGAACCTGGCCTGGTTTGATGAACAGTGATAGGTGATCTCATGGTTTCCATGGTCAGTACAATAAAGTGGGGACCCGCATATAACACATTTGCTGGCGGGATGGAGCTGGCCCTTTAAGTCCGTCTTTCCACTGGAAGGTTTGTTGTTGTCTGGCATAAGGTAACTGTTTTTGGGATTCCCGATATGGGTTGAATGTTCAATTACAGCCATCAAATTTACCATTCGTTTACCAGCTGGACCTCTGTAAAAAATGCAAAATGAGGGAGTTGTTTGACAGCTTCGCTGTCGTTTGACGATTTCTTTAGGGCTTCACGCCCGAGATCCTTATCAGCTCAGTTATGGCAGCCAGGTGATGATCATCATGCTCTGCGACAAAAAATGCCAGATCGACTACTTTCATGTGAGTTTTCAATCTGGGATGGAGGGAGGATTTATTCAGTTCCTCTTCATTGAGCTGTCGAATTGCGTTCACCAGTTTCTTTCTCTGAGAACTGAATTCCTCCAGAAGGTCACTCCATGATTTTTGATCATGGCGAGCCTCATGTGTTTTCCTGTTGGTCAGGTCAGCTGCCTGCAATTCTATGGCTCCGTCCTGTAGTTCCAAAACACGCTGATACCACAAAGGTTCAAGGTCGGCAAGGTGGCCGATCTCTTTTTTTATGGACCATTTCCCTGCTTCCGCTTCACGAAGGATGATGTCGGCCGCCTGGCCCATTTTCGCCTGGATCCTGGCCGGTGTTCCTTCCAGCCTTTCGAGAATTCCCGGCAACAATCCGTTGTCCTGGACAGGCGGAAATTTCCTTTCAAACCATTTACTTCTTTGCATGGATGAGAATTTCGGATTTTCACCTAATCTGTAAATAAAAAGAGCTGCCACGCCCGGCACTCCGCACCTTTTCGGAAACCACTTTCAGACTGGCAAGTTCGGCAATTCAGGCGATTGCTTGTACCTATTCCCGGGAAAACAATTCAGAACCGTACAGTTTATTACCCTGTCCCCCAGGAGGCAAGCGCCAGGGATAAAAAGGGGTAATTGATCCCCAACTGGATGTAACCCATCAGGTTTTAATAAATCTAGCCAATGGATAGTTCAGCTGGACTGCTGTAATGAATACAATGCTGAGGTAAGGGTTTATGAAACCTTGCAGGGCACCCACAAAGTACAGACCCTGGGCAACCAGGATCCTTTTTCGTATAGCCATGTCAACAGAATGGAGTTCCTCCCCTTCCAGGTTGCTGTATTTCTTCCTGACAGCATGCGTCCAGTGCGAATACAGCATAATTCCGCTCAGCAGGATATTGAGCCAGTACAACCAGACCGAAAATCGGAAGGTAATATGTTCTCCCAGGAAGGCGGTTGTAAATGGAAGAAGGGAAATGGTCAGCAGGAAGAAAAAGGTATTCCAGTTCAGGTTGCGGTCATATTTTTCTATGAAATTGAGTTGCGCTGACTGTCCGGTCCATAAAATACCCATCATCATGAAACTCAAAAAATAGCAGAGAAATTTCGGGATCAGGGGGGATAGCGACCGGATAAGATCCATTTCGGTTTTTATATTTTCTACCGGGGGCGCCTTGATCTCCAGCGCCAGCAGCGTGAGGGCAATGGCAAACACCCCATCGCTCAGGGCCTCGATCCTTGAAATTTTTTGACCGGCAATCTGGTTGTAGTATCTCATAACCCTGGGTTTGTCATGCAGGGTTGGAATAATTTTGAAAACACCAGCATACCTTAGCCGAAATTCATTTACGGGATGACCAGGGAACCTACCGGGGCCTAGAAGTGGCATGGAATTCGAATCAAAAATCCTTATTTTTATTTGTGTGCACGAAACAGACTTCCAGTCCGGCCAGTTAGTTTCTGAACATATTGTCAATAAACGAATCGCCATGAAACATTTGTTATTCCTGTTTTTCCTGCCTGTCCTGGGCAATGCTCAGAAAAACTATCCGCAGCTTCTTGACAGGTACATGAAGGCGCAGGCAACTGTGAAAAGTTTCAGCGGGTCTGTCCTGGTCATGAAACACAATCAGATCATGTTAAAAGCGGCATATGGGCTGGCTGACCGGGAATGGAATGTTCCAAATACTGTGTCGACCAAATTCAGGATCGGATCGATCACCAAGCAGTTTACCGCAGCCTGCATCCTCCAACTCGTAGAACAGGGCAAGGTTCGCCTGGATGACAGGCTTAGTACTTTCCTTCCTGGTTATCCGAAAGGGGACAGCGTCAGCGTTGAAATGCTCCTCCGACATACTTCAGGTATCCCCAGCTATACCAGCCAGCCAGATTTCAGGAAATATGAAAGGCTTTCCTTAAGCAAGGATTCAATGATCAACTATTTTAGAAACAGACCTTACGATTTTTCGCCCGGCACAAAATTTCAGTATGATAATTCAGGCTATTTTCTTTTGGGATATATCCTGGAAAAAGTGAGCGGGGATTCCTATGAGTCTTATTTACGGCACCATATCCTGGACAAACTGGGAATGAATAATACCGGGGTGGATATAACGGACAGTATCCTGCCAGGCAGGGCCAGGGGATACAGCGGTGACCGCAGACAATTAATCAATGCCCATTTCATAAGCATGGAATGGCCTTTTAGCGCTGGGCAGTTATATTCAACGACAGAAGACCTGTACAAGTGGGACCGCGCGCTATATGGCAATACCATATTATCAGATGAATCACGTAGGAAAATGTTCACTCCAGGGTTGGGAAATTATGGTTTGGGCGTTTTCATAGACACGGTGGAAAAACATTACCGCATCCAGCATGGCGGCAGTATCCACGGCTTTCTGAGTAAAATTGACCGTTATGTCGATGATGACATCTGCATTGTCGTATTGTCCAATAATGAATCGAATGCAGATTTTATTTCCCTTGGGCTGGCCGATATTCTGTTTAATGTGCCCATTGAATTCCCTTACGTTCACCAGGAGGTGCATATTGACCCGGCCCTCCTTGACCGTTATGTAGGAAAATATACCGCATTCCTGACCCTGGAGGTGATTAAGCGCGATGGGAGGCTTTACCGCCATCGCGCAGGAACGCCCGACATAGAACTTAAACCGGAATCTCAGACAAAATTCTTCTATGCAGACGACAGTGACAGGCAACTCGAGTTCGAAACAGACAAATCCGGAAAACTTCTGAAGATCTGGTTTATCAACAATGGCCAGAAAGGAGAAATGAAGAAGGTGGAATGAGGGTTCGGTGTCCAAGTCCTAATAGTTTCTCCTTATCGGGGTCTGATCAGAAGCCCCGGACCGGTTCAAAACGGAAACCCGGCCCCGGTTCTGGAAGCATTCCCAAATCTGCATCATAAGTCAGTAATCTTTAGCGAGTTATATGTCGAGAAATAAACCCTTAGAAGGGGGTTTCCGGCTGCTGTTGGTATATTTTTTGTGTAGATATTGGGGAACTAACCTGTTGAATCCTCCTTAAAGGATCTTTGCTTTCTGCGGAATTTCTTATAGAAAACCGGGAGTGGCCAATTGAAAGGAATACTGGGTCCCTGATATGCTAAACCAGGCCTTCAGGACGTTGTTATAGGGAGGCTTATTGCTCATTTTCAGGGGATTGTTTGACTTCAGGCAGATTGCTTTGATCACAGCTACTATATGAAAAATAATATGTTGACATCCTAAAATCCAGTATTATGTGGAAATCCTTAAAACCTGGAGAACAGGTTCAGCCTGGAGATATAGTCAGGCACATCTCCTCCCATTCCAAGTCTGCATTCGGTGAGCATACCTATGAAGTTGTAAAGGCAGATCTCCATTATTTTGAAATTGAGGAAAAGGCCGAAGAGCCGGATAGCTCTAGGTCGGAACGCAGGATCATCCGATACAGCGATATCGGGTACCATCTTGTCCTCGAGATATGGGAACAACTGATGAATGGCTCCGAAGGCTTTCAGCCCGGTTACCTGTAACAGTCAGGGGCTGACAGGCTATCACCTTGTGCCTGCATTTCGTCAGAGGATATCAGACCCGAATAAGCGAAAAATTGAAAGATTCTCCGCCGCCTTTGTGGACATCCATTTTCCTTTTCCGGAAGCAAAGCCGAAATATGAACCTTCTCCTCATTGAGATTTTATGTCCTAGCGTGCTTGCTAAAATGTTAGTTTCAGGTTTATTCATGCAATCCATAATGCCAGAGCTGAGAGTATCAGCCCCCAGGGATGTTTTTTAGTTTGGTCATCATGGATATGAATGGTTGCAAAATACTGTCTCTAAGGGCTTTGGGACCCAGTGAAACAGTTTAGCGATAATAAAACCTGTTCAAAGATGGTTCCGCGGGTTCAATAGCCCGCCCTACATTTGCATCAACAAGTTTTTCATCCATTGTTCTTCGCTTTTGCCTGCCTGTTATGATTGCCGCCGCTTAAGAATTTGTTAAACACTTAAATTTTTTTAAAACAAAAAGAAAGACTATGAAACCAGTTTTTGTAATTAACCGTGTCAAAAAGGCAATTTCTGCAACCACAGCAGCCGTAATTTTCATGATGGCGAACCCGGCCATCTCCCATGCCCATCCGATAAAGGGAAAAGTCACGGGCCGTGTTGCTGAGGAAAAAGTTTCCGTTGTGTACAATGGATCGGATGCAAACAATTATCTGTTCCGTGTTGAATTTGAAAACGCCACCGCTGAAAAATTTTCTCTGATTGTTAAAAATGACGACGGCGTTACCGTTTTTAAGCAACAATACGATAATGTTCACTTCGTTAAGAATGTGCTTCTTCCCAAAGAAGAAGTAGATATTCACCCTACATTTATCATTCACACATCAAACGGAGACATTAAACGCAGTTTTTCCGTAACCAGAAAAATCTCCGAGGATTTAGTGGTGACAAAATTATGATCACCTCGGATCACTATCCGCTGAAATAAAGAAAAGGACCGGTCAGGACTTCCGGCCCTTTTTCTATTTTCAGACCGGCCGGATTCAAAAGGCCTGGTGATCAGGACAAATAACTTATTGTGGCGGGTAATTTTTCCTTATGGCAATTTGTCCATCCACAATACCGCGCAAGGCTTGTGCTGGCATAGAAAAAAGCATATTTTTAGGTCATGCGCGGTTGCTTTCTTTTGCTTATCCTCCTGGGTTCCTGTCTTACGACCCTGCTGGGACAGCGTCTTGCTTTACCGGGATTTATGTATGAGATAGACTACAAAAGACATCCTGGTGAAATGATCCTCAATAATGGCCGGACAATCCGCGGCATTTTTCAATATGCAGACCTGGGATTTCCTTCCAATTACTTTAAGTGCTATTCAGAATCAGGCAGCCTTCTTGCCAAGTTTAAGGAGTCGGAGATCAGGAAGCTGACTCTGGCGGGAGCTGATACATCCCTCTCAAGGAAAGATTCAACCTATTTTGTGAAGTTTGGCAAATCGTCCCTCTACCGCCAGTTGACTTTTGGCAGCATTCTTATTTATGATCCACTGATAAACGTAAACGAAAGGTTAGGGCTGCTGTATGCAGATTTCCTGGTCGTACAGGATAGGTTCAAGAAGGATTTTCTAACCGACCGGCAGCTACTCAGGATGATGGAAAAGAAATTGAAGCAAAACAAGATCGACAGGTCTTTTAAAACAGTACAGGAATTGATACGGTATTTAAATGATGTGGCTTATTGACATCGATTGGCCGGTTCCGTTCGGCAGGCTTCCCGTTTCAGGGATTACTGTTCATAAACTTCTGGTTCGAAGGGTCTGAGCTGCCCGCCGGCCGTGTGATCAGCATAATTGTCCGGGACCAATCTTGGAGGTACCATATCCGTCCCCATTTCAGGGATGAGCAGCGCTCTGTTCCTGAAATTGAGAAAGACCAGCCTTTTATGACCCTCCGGCTCCCTCCTAAAGAGTTAGATGTCAGGGTTGTCATTGTTAACATTGGTATAGTTGCCATAGACCAGAAAAGGATGCTCCAGGTGAAACTTCACCAGTTTACGAAAATAGTTAAGGCAGCTGTTGCTGTCCTTCTCTTCGGCGGCTGCATGGAGTGCCGGATATTTCCCGTTTACGGCAATCGATGGGACTCCTGCAGTAAATCCGGTATGCTCCAAAGCATCCGATTGCATCGGCGTTCTTCCCTTGTCTCGGGCACTGAAAGCCAGTTTCTTCATATAGGCAGTTATGTTTCCGCCCGTCTGGAGTTGGTCCCTGTATTGAGTAATTGTGTTGAATCCGGGGTTGGTCATTTCCAGATCATCACCATAGTAATAAAAGGGGGTGCCACGCATCGCATGCAGGAAGGTGCTCAGCATTTTTGAAGGGGTGTCCCGGAGCTGATTTGGGGTTACAGGATGAGATGATTTAGGTATTCGGAGAATTCCCTTGCATTTTCTTCGTCTGTAAATGAAACAATTTTGAGGTTAAATGGGTCTTTAGTCCGAAAGATTACGTAGTATTTGGCAACTGAGGGGACAAACGCCTCTCTGTTGTGGTAGAAAACGGTTTCAACATTCTCGAAGGATAATGAAGCTGGATGCCTTAACAGCTTCTCCAATAAAATCAGGAACGGGTTCAGGTTGGAGCGGTGGATCATCCGGGTTCTCAGGTCAATTTTGACCCTCCTGAGGGAGACGCTGTTGTATAAGAACAGAAAGGAAGAAAATGAACACACTATGATCCCTATTTCCTTGTTATAACTTTGAGCTGATTTAAATACATAGATGGTGCAGGCAAGAAAGAACAAAAACAAAAGAATATCCCGCAGGAATGGACGCTCAGTAATGAGGACCGTGTCTTTTGATGAGGTAATTCCAGGAAATTTTAACCTGTCAAGCTGACCAACCGGAAATTCAGTCATACAAAGGGTATTGGTATTGTCATCAACTTGAACGCTCCGGAGATGTATTTATTGCCGGAAAATGCTGTTCCCGGTTCTGAAAAATAGCGGTCGGGTCTGACTTTTTTATATTAAACTGTATTTTCACAGGAACAATAAAAAGATAACCGGAAAACCAGGATAATTCTTAAAAATGATCATGCAAGCAAAACCATTTCCGTTAGGCAGAAAATTCCTGCTGGCGGTTTCAATGCTGGGTACTTTAAGTATGGCCACGGCCCAGCACCTGCTAAGGGTCGGCGTAGCCGGTCTTTCCCACGACCATGTCAACAATATCATGAATCAATACAAGAAGGGACAGGTTATTATTATAGGCATTGCGGAATCAGACCGGCAGCTCGTGGAACGCTACAAAAAGTCATACCAGCTGCCGGATTCCCTGTTTTATAACAGCCTGGACGCTTTGCTCGAGCACCAGAAACCCGATGCTGTGCTGGCCTACAACGATATAGCCGGCCATCTCTCGGTGGTCTCAGCTTGTGCTCCAAAAGGGGTTTCTGTAATGGTTGAAAAACCGCTGGCCACTACCGTGGGCGATGCAGAGCAGATTGCTGCCCTGGCTAATAAATATCATATCCGGGTCCTCACAAATTACGAAACGACCTGGTACAACAGTAACCAGCGCCTCAATGAACTGGTGAATAGGGAGGAGGCTATCGGGGAAATAAGAAAGATGGTGGTACATATGGGTCACCAGGGACCTAAAGAAATCGGATGCAGCCCTGAATTCCTGGGCTGGCTGACTGACCCGGTCAAAAACGGGGGAGGCGCAATCATGGATTTTGGGTGTTACGGGGCCAATCTCATGACCTGGTTGATGAAAGGGAAGAGCCCGCTGTCAGTGACAGCGGTCACGCGTCAGATCAAACCATCCGAGTACCCCAGGGTGGATGATGACGCAACTATATTGATCGAGTACCCAGGTGCTACAGGTATTGTTGAAGCTTCCTGGAACTGGCCATTTGGAATCAAGGATCTTGAAGTATTCGGTACTAACGGGTACCTGCATGCGTTAAATGGCAACAGCCTGCGCCGAAGGATAAATACTGTATATGACAGCATTCCACTAAAGCCTGCGATTTACCAGGATAATTTAAACTACCTCCGCGACGTATTAAACGGAAAGGCTGACCCCGCAGGGGATCTTTCATCCCTGGAAAACAACCTGATGGTGGTCAGGATACTGGAGGCTGCACGAATTTCGGCAAAGGAAGGCCGACGGGTGGTATTGTGAGCCGGGCCAGTCCTGGAAGAAAAACCGGGACTGGGCATGAAACACAAAACCTGGAAAAAATGATTTTTCCAGGTTTTGCCTTTTTGACATCATCGTCAGACAGGTTCATTATGCATGCTCCGGTTCCGCCATTTTACTTGCCAGTATGTCGGCTTTTTCAATGGTGGGGGTTTTTGTAAAGAGCTCAGTAGCTTTTGCCGTCAGGGCTTTGGCCACCTCACCACTTAAATGAGCCTGCCTGCCGGCTTCATCAGCAAATGTATCGAAGATGCCATATGAAGTCGGCCCCAGTTTGACTGCATACCAGGTGACGGTACCCATTTCCCCCTGCACAATAGCCAAACCTGATTTCAGAAATTGCTCCACTTCTTTTTCTTTCCCCGGCTTTGCTTCCAGCCGGACAAACACTGCAGACTTTAGCATAATTACACTCCTTTTCTTTTGTTGATAAATGGAAATAAGAATTACTACACAATAATTATTCCATGTTGCCGGGTCATGGAATCATCCATGACGCCAGGCCATTCGTGGCACATATGATGAGGCAGGAGAATTTTTTTTTCGCCGTAAGTGCTTCTCCAACAGGTGGAATGCCGATCAGGAACATTACGGTCTCCCCGGCTGGAAACGGAAATGTTAAAAAAAGATAACAAAACAACGAATTGTGCAAAAATCTGGTCGAATAAATTTTCCTCTGGAGATTATCCAACCCTTTGTCCTCAGGATGGGTCAATATGTCATGGCCTTCCCGCTTTCCAGGGCCTACAGGCGAGAATCTGGAAGTAGAATTTATTTGATTTCCTGACAAAGATGCGGGTTGAACAAGCCAGGTGTTCGACAAGAGTCCCGGTCAAAATCCTCCTGGATTTCGCTCTCCTGCCGCCAAATCTGTTGGTTGTACCCTCACTGGCACCGCGCTGGTATCTACACTGGCCTGCCGGGAATATTTAGCCTGTCAGACTCATTTCCTTTCTCAATAACCCCTCTTTGTAGTATTTCAGGCTGTCTGATCTCTTCCTACTTTCGTACCGGAGAAACTGAAGGCGATAGGGGCTCTCCTTATCGGAGGAATCGGAAGTCCTTCCCAAGCTTACCCCGGAAGTTGGACCAAACCCTTTGCCGGTTGCGACCCCAGGGGTGTATTTCATCGAAAAATGGATGGGGACAGAGGAAATTCCGGACGGAAGCCCTGGCATCCCCCCGGTTGAAGATACAGGGATAACCTTTGTTTGCGACAGGAATAGTTGATTTACTATTTTTTCTTAACCGTAATTTTTTTATTTTTATAAGACCGCTGATATAGCCCGGAATTCATTTCCTGCATATTTTGCTTTCCAAAAGAGAGGCAATAATTATTCATCAACTGCTCTGATTTTTTGCAATGGGAATGCCCTGTCGGAAAGCGGGGTCTTCGTATCCTGCCCTTCCTGGAAGAAGAGTAGAGGGTTCTTTCCGACGGACATGGAGATGCTGCCCGGTTCCCTTACTCATCACTGATTATGTTCAAACCGGTTAAAGGTTCAGTCTAACCCGCAGATCCGCATCGTATTTTTCTGTCTTTTCCCAGGGATACGTTGATGTGTATGCGAAAAGCAGGAGTGGGCATTTGAGTATCTGGATTCCTTTTTTTCAATGCCCAATCCCTTACCCTAAAGAATGCACAAATCCCACCAGTTCGTTTGTCATTCGATTGTTTCCATTATAATCTTTAAAAACGGTTAGCCGAAAACGGGATCTAGAGTAGGCAAAAAAAAATTGAAAATGAAAACACAATTTGCAAAACATGTCTCACTGAAAGGGAGCGAAAAGTCAGCTCCCGATGCCAAGAAAGTAGCGGGAATCGATAAAAAGGAATTGGTCAACGTGACCCTCAAGTTACGAGTCGCAGAGGCCTTGCCTGACTTGTTGAATCCCTCCGTCTACGAAAAATTCAAACCTCTCTCTCACGACGAGTTTGAAAAGAGGTATGGTTCGTCTGAAAATGACATCAAAATCGTCTCGGACTTTGCCCACCATGCAGGGCTCAGCATTGTCAGGATAGAAAAAAACAAACGCAGCATGGAATTGCGCGGAACAGTCGACCAGATGGAAGGGGCATTCCAGGTAAGTCTTGCCAATTTCAAGCAGGAAGACGGTCTTGTGTTCCGTGGTCGCAAAGGAGAAATAAAAATACCAGCCGAACTCGACGGGATCGTAGAAGGCGTTTTTGGACTGGATAACCGCCCAATAGCTACCCCAAAATTCAAAGTCCGCAAAGCTCCGAAATCTAAAGTGGCGCCAAAGTCCGCCTCCAGTTCGGCTTATTATCCTACAGATATCTCCAAATTGTACAATTTTCCACAGAATGCCTCAGGCAAGAACCAATGCATAGCCATCATCGAGCTGGGGGGTGGATACAGGACAGCTGACATTTCCGCTTATTTCAGCAAACTGAAATTGAACAAACCCAAGGTGGTCGCAGTATCTGTAGATGGGGCACACAACACGCCCGGTAAACCTGACGGCCCTGACGGGGAAGTGATGCTTGATATCGAGGTAGCTGCAGGGATAGCACCGGATGCAACGGTAGTTGTTTATTTTGCTGGAAATAACAACAAGGCATTCCTCGATGCCATTGGTGCAGCTATCCACGATAAAACACACAATCCTTCCGTAATCTCCATCAGCTGGGGTTCTGCCGAAGGAAATGCCGGCGGATGGACGGCTTCATCCCTCACTGCATTCAACCAGGCCTTCCAGGCGGCCTCTGTGTTGGGTATAACCGTATGCGCAGCTGCCGGGGACAATGGTTCCAATGACAACGTGGATGATGGTCAGGTGCACGTTGATTTTCCAGCGTCCAGCCCTTATGTCGTGGCTTGCGGCGGAACATTGCTGTCTTCTAATAATGGAGCGGTTACCAGTGAAGTTGTATGGCACGAAGCGGACGGAGGGGCAACTGGTGGAGGAGTGAGTGATGTGTTTGGTTTGCCATCCTATCAAAACGGAGTAAAAGTGGACAAATCCATAAATACCGGCAAGCCGGGAAGGGGAGTCCCTGACATAGCAGCTGATGCAGATCCCAACAGTGGTTACATCATCCAGGTCGACGGCAAGGTGATGCAGATTGGAGGTACCAGTGCGGTAGCACCGATGATGGCCGGTTTGCTGGCACTGATCAATGAAAAACTCGGCAAAAAGGTTGGATTCATTCATCCCAAATTATATTCAAATCCTAATGTATTCCGGGATATTACCCAGGGTAATAATATTACCACCTCTACCAATAAAGGGTATACAGCGCACGATTCATGGGATGCCTGCAGCGGCAATGGTGTACCAGACGGAACCAAGTTATTGGCAGTATTGTAAAGGTTTTGTGTTGGGACTGACCTATTTCCCTTTAGTATCCGCTGCGATCAGGCAACAAAATCCGGGTTGCAGCGGATCTAACTGAAAAGGATACCCGGACATGTCGGGAATACATTGCGGGTCTGGAATATGGCTGCATATTCCGGCAATGCCGGAGTAGTTTCCGGGACTGCCTGCCCATGCAAGAAACCGTGCCATGACATGCACTCCGGTCTTTCCCTCCCGGGGACTCCCGGTCTGGAAAACAGGCCTGCCATAAAAAGAAGGTATTGTGCTGCCAGCCTGTCCATTTTCCTGTTCTTGACTGGCATAAAAAATTTGACTATATTTAAAGACCTTCTTTTTTTACCAAAAACCTCCCATATGAACCTCATTCAACGCCTTGAAGCCTGGGGCGACACTCATCATCCCAAATGGCTGGATATCTTAAGAATTGCCCTGGGATTATTTCTTTGTTTCAAAGGAATCGAGTTTTTGAACAATATGAGTTCCATGCTCAACATGCTGACCACCAAGATGTCTTTCGGGTCTTTCACACTGGTAATGCTGAGCAATTATATTGCGTTCGCCCACCTGCTGGGAGGTGCCCTGCTGGCCCTGGGGATGCTTACCCGTTTTGCCTGCCTCATTCAGATCCCTATTCTGATCGGGGCAATCTTTTTTAATCTTTCGAATCTGTCAGGAAATGTTATGCGGCCTTTTTCTGAGCTGGCCTTGGCCTTTCTGGTGCTGGTACTCCTGGTGTACTTTCTGATTGTGGGAAATGGCCCCTGGTCCTTTGGCCATTATTATATGGGGGAGGAGAAAAAGAAATAGGCTAAAGGGATCAACCAGGAAATCCGGCCTCAGCACTACACCCGTATTTCTTGGCCGGTGAGAAGGTCTGATCGGAAAACCTGGAATAATATCGAGGCCGGTACGGGACAGACGGCCATGTAATGTCTGGATAGGTTGTCAGCCATGGAGGTTTACTTCCGGAAGAGGAGCTCCTGATAGGTCAATTCAATGGTTTCTATTAGCACTTCCGTTTTCTCTGCATTCAATTCGCCGAGTTTCCAGCTTTTGGCCAGTATCGACCGGATCGTCCAGCTCATATAAGGTTTTAAGCTTGCATCCAGCAATTCTATTACAGCTTCCGGTAAAGGAGCCGCTTGCTTATCATTGAAACAGGCGTATAACCATCGGGTCAGAGGGGATTCAGAATAATGTTTCACCGCTCTTCTCAGAACCAGTGTGGGTTGGAAAGCCGGGGAGTAGACGTCCTGGCCTTCCTGCCTGGTGCCGGGAACAACATGCAGCGCGGTTTCAAGACCAACAATTGACTGAAATCCGGTTTCTTCCTGGCTGCTTGTATCAAGACCGCTGAATATTATCCTGAAGCGATGGGAAAGAGGAAGTTCCATAATCAAATTAACTAACCGACACTGGTGTCAATAGATAAACCTTCATGAACCAGGACAAGAGTTTCAATTAATACCTCGCTTGATTCAGCTCTCAGGGAGCTGCTCTCCAGCTTTGTCGGCCAGGCGTTCGAGAGTCTCCACACCAAGACCGGCTGGTGCTGTTCATCAAGCAGTTCTATGGATACGTCCCGCCTGAATGGGGCACTGAGACCCTGGAACATCTGGGTACTGATCCACCATTTGTAGAAATCATAATCACCTTTTATAACACCTCTTTTGAGGGTTACATTGCTGTATTTGGTCAATCCAGGCAGTTTCATTTTATGATAGTTTGGACTGCTCCCTTCGCGGTAATCTATGACTTCTGTTTCGAAATCAAGACCGCTGACTTCGGTAAATCCAATTCTGGTACCCCCCCAGTTCACCTGGAAATGAAAACTGGGCAGCGGGTAGACTTTAGTCGGATTGCTCGGCATATTTTGGTTTTTAGAAAGATACAAAATATCATAAGTTTCTCTCCGGGAATGGTTAAACGGAACCCTTTCGCCCCTGTCCAGAAACCTGTTCATCATCCATACATACGGCACGAATTCCTTCCCGGGACCCTCCCGTTGCGCAAAATAAGAACTCAGGACGCCCGGTCGATCAGTCTGCTGACCCTCCGGAACGGGAACTATCACCTGACTTACCAAACAGGTTTGTAAACAACGGTAGAAGGGAACTGATGGAAGTCAGCAAACCGGTGATCTTCTGATAAATGGCATCCTGTGTGATAAAAATGAACAAACCTATTGCAGCCAGGATAAGCATCAGGGGAGTTTTAAAATTCTTCCATGAATCTTCTTTGGCTGCTTTTTCCATGAAGGTATTGATTCCGGTGTCCTGGTTGTTCTTCAAAACAAATTCCCGGAAACTCAGGGTTGAGAAGGACAACCGGTGATCGTCAAATCGAAGGATACCCCTTTCCAGCAGCCCGTGTAACAGATCTGCATTCTTATAATTGGCGAATCCATCCAGTGCAAAATCATACAGGATGAATTTTTCCCGGGGAGAGAGTTCCTCCCAGATTTTTGAATATGTGGTCGAAAGCATTTTTTCCAGGCCCATGAGCTTTTCATCCAGGCATTCCCTGGGAATTCTTTTCTCATATTCCCGAATAGCAGCCACATTAAAAGGTCCTTTTCTGCCAATGTGTTGTTCAAGGTCGTCCTGGCTTGCATAGATTGCCAGGTATTCGTCCGGCATCCCCTTGGTTTCATTCCTGCAGGCTTCGGTATCAAAGAGGTCCATCAGGAAGATTCTTCTGGCTAGCGAAGCTGTCAGGCGATAGGCCAGAGCGATGGACAATACGAGACTTCCGAAATAAAGCAGAAAATAAATCAGACCGAGTGACCAGATCTTGTTCATCATGAGTCCGGCTGCATTCCGGCAACTGCTTCTATCTGCTTCGAGCCTGAGTGTTTGCGGACTATAGCCATCGATGGGTGCCCGGTATACCAATTGGGACGGGCAGTAACCCGTGTCGGTTCCGCTAAAAAAATACCAGGAGCTGTCCGAGGCAAACCCAGGCTGGTTTGTCCAGGCCAGCATGATGCTGTCCCTGGGAAAAAAACGGCGGTGTAATCCGCAATACGCCGGAGAAACTGAATAAAAAGGAGGACCATTAAATGGGCCGGTCGTGTCGATTCCATGGCTGGTGGGGGTGTAAATACCGTATTTGAATTTCAAATCTGAAAGTCCTGAGGCAAATGCTTTTTTATATTGGGGTAGTCTGTCGTTAATTTCTGCCCGGCGGAGGTTCACAGAGCGGACCAGGCTTAGCTGGTCGCTGAACAGGTCAAGATTGATTTCCTGCTTGAAAATGAGCCAGAAAATGCCGGAAGCAGGTATGACACTGATCATAATGACACCGGTAAGAACCGCTACAATATATCCCTTCAACATGCTCCTTGCTTGATTCTCCCTTTTTTTCCTGATTACTCCCGTTACCACTGCCGGTTCAATCGATTCCGGTATCCTGCCTGGTGGCTTATAGTCCCGGATCAATACACGTATTGAACGGATCAAAACGCCAAGAAACCCGGCCTGCGCCAGGGATAACAACAGGAAATTGCCGAAACTCAGGTCTTTCCAGAACGCCAGAAAAACGACAAACAGCAGGATCACAGCAATCATCATGGTGATGGTCTGAGCTGGAAACCAAACTATACGATTATTTTCTTTCCCGGCCGCCAGCAAGGCTGAGAAATTTTCTCTAAGTATATAGTAATGCAGGGCAATAAAAAAGGGAAATTCCAGGGTGATGAAGAAAAGGGTGAACTCATTTTTCCTGAAGAACAATTCCCCGGCTACCCATATCAGAAGATATGCTGTAAAAAGCCTGAACATCCAGCGCGCCAGGTGGCGGTAGTAAGGAATCTTGTTTTCTGTAGGGTAAATCCATTCAAAATGCAACAGGGGGATGTGTAGAAGTCTTGGTTTTCTTTTGGTCCATTCATTGATCAGGGAAGTAGAAATGAGCAAAAGCAAGATACAGCCTGTCAGAAACGCAGACAGACCGATCAAATGCTCCTGGAAACCGTCGGATTCGGGAAACCGGTAATATACTAGCAGGGTATAAGGAAAGGTCTGCATGGGCTCAGCGAGCAATGTCATTTGCCTTCCCCTAAAAGTGATCAGGTCAAAAAAGCGCTCTGTATGGTACCTGGCGCACTGCAATATGTCCGCCGGATCATTCATTTCATTGGCAATATTGGAAAGCAGGGCTCTTCCGGGTTTGGAGTCGAACAATACATCTCCCTTGTCATTGATGATGCTGAAATTGAAGCCTGGTGGAAGGACCGGATGACAGACAAAATGCATGGGGGCCCCAAGACCGACCAGCTTTGGCGGCAGGAACCCGCTATAGGAAGACCGGCATTTCTCAACCGTTGAACTGTCACAGCTTGTCACAATCGTAATCGTATATTCTCCGTCGAGTTTGGAGAGGGTGGGTTGGATGGTGAAGGGAATAGTTTTTGCGCGCGTATGAAGAATCAGGGTTTGTCTCAGTTTAAAATCTTTGAAGTATTTGCGGTCATCGACACGGATCAGTGGAGTCCTCGCAAATGTCTTCCTAAAAGCCCATCTTGCTACCCAGTGGCCTGTACTATCAATCCAGAAAACATTGTCCAGGTAAGGATACGAAACCGGGTTCAGGACAGAATCGACCTGTATACTGTCAGCTTTGTAATCGGACAAAGAATCGGATTCGGCTCGGACCATTCGCATAAGTCCACCGGATGGAATGATGACTGTCCTGAATAACGAATCAAACTCCTGAAGCTGGGCACAAACGGAGTCGGTTTCATCCAGCAGGTTTTGTTGTATATTGGCAGAGAAGGATCTTAGCAACTGGTTATCCTCCACGATTTCAGCCTGGTCAAGGAATACCTTGGAAAAGAGGAAGAAACCGACAAACGCCGCAATAAAATAAGTGCCGATAATCAATCGGATATCGATATCACGTATTCTTTCAAAGGCCCCGAGTAGATATATTTTCAGCACCGGGAGATGGATAAGCAAAAGAAGGATGAGGACCCCGGCAAAAGCTATAAAATTAAAGGGGATGGTGTTGTAACCCTCGGCATATTTCTTCAGGCTGATCAATCCTGCAAGTATGATTCTTTCCCTACCGACCTCAACGGGGAACATGAAGAGTTTATAGGAATTCCCTTCCAGGAACACATCATGGACACCCTGGTAACTGAATCCGTCGGTCTTCTTTAAGAGGCTGTCGGTATTGACCCGGTAATCTACTGTCAGCCCGGATGAATTGAATATGACCCTGGCATTGCCGTCTGAGTCGGTTTCTTTAAAACCTTTGTTTCCGTAATCTCCCCGGTCTTTTATCAGCAGGTACCCGTCAAAAATATCCTTGTACGTATTCACCATCCTGGTCATCAAGGTATCCAGGTTCTTGGACAAGGCACCTACCGGAACATTATTCCGGTAAAGCAGGTAACTGATTTGCCAGACACCGGTTATAGAATCCTGTTCAAAACGCGTTTCCCTCACCTCCAGGGGCTTACCTGCATACAATTTGGGGGAGTACAGATTACAGGACCTGTAGTGGAAGAATTGCAAGAGCGGACTTTTGGAAATGGAATCTGACTGGCTCAGGAAACTCAGTATGGACCTCCTGAAAGCCTCATTTCTATCCTGGAGGGCTCCTTCAATCTGACTCAGTTCCTGAAATGCACTTCGGTGAAAACTGTTACGCCTGTCCGGAATATATTTCAGGAAATAAAAACCCAGGAAAAATGCGAGTAATGCAAGAATGATGAAAACTCCGGTCAGTTTGCGAAATATAAAGCTGATATTTCTAGTTCTCTCCATGGCTTTCCCCTTCAATTTCTGATAGGTTAACATTCAGGGTAGTGGGAAATACTTGTTTGTCGACAGCAGGTTTTTTAGGATCGGAAGGCCTTTCTTTGGGCATGAATGGTCAAGTGCTTAAATAAAGCGGATAACTCTTGCTAGGTAATTGTGACAGCGAGCCTTTCCGGGAAAGATGAATGTTTAGACTAGGGAGGATCATGCTGAAACCAGAATCCGGAAATGATTCTGCCCGCATGGTAATAGACGAAATTTCCATAAAAAGGTAAACTGTTTTCACAGGCTGACCAAAAAATTTTTCGGGTAGCCGGCACGGATTATTACCTGGTAATTTTACTGTCTGCTGAATTGCATCAGGTGTGCCACCCGTCGGCTGTTCTCTGCAGGAACCAGAATTTTTTCAACCTGTCTGCCTTTGCTAAGGAGATTGAAAAAAATTTAATGAACCCACGACGTTGTTAACAAAAGACTGGCGAAATACGACATGTTGGTTCCCGTTACCCTGGCTCTCGTCACACTGATCGGTGCCTGCGCACACCGAATTCCAATGGTCAGGGCACGGTCCTGCGGAATTTCACTCTACTATAGCAGTAGGGTTGTATCAAAACTGAACAGTTTCTGTATCATTACCGTACTCCCTGCCGGAAGGGAATTGACCTAATAACTTGTAATTCAATAGGATTGGTTTTTTGGCATGTCCTTGTCATAGTAGATTCTGATCAGTTACTGACAAATAACAAAAAACAAAAAACTAAAAAAATAGAATTATGAAAAAGTCAATCATATCACTTGCCGTACTATTGCTCATGGCAGTGAGCGCTGTCCGGGCCGATGACGGAAAGGACGCGATAAGCCAGAAAGTCCTCACCTCCTTCAAGGAGAAATTCACGGGGGCAACCAATATTAGCTGGAACAAGGAAAGCGATTATCAGAAAGCTACCTTCTCCTTCAACAATCAGGTCCTGTTCGCTTACTTTGATGCCGAAGGAAACCTGGTAGCCACAGTCAGGAATATTCTATCCGACAAGTTGCCTATCAACCTGCTCGTTTCTCTGAAAAAAGAATACAACAATTTCTGGATCTCAGAATTGCTTGAAGTGGATTCAGACTGGTCAATATGTTACTACATTACTCTTGAGAATGAAAACAGGATTCTCAAATTGAGAGCCGATAGTGGCACAGGCTGGGAACTCTCCAAGAAAATAAAAAAAGAGAACGCCCAATGAATGATCCTGGACGCGGGTACAGTATGGTCTTCTAACCAAACCAGTTGAATAGCGGTTTGGTTTTTTTATTGGTAAGAGGATCATCCTTTCAAGGAAGGAGAAATTAATGTTAAAATATTCTGTTTTTGGTGTTTTTATGTTGATATTGTCAACGAATTAAAAGGAGACAAAAGTAAGACGCGGACAACCCGGAGCATTCTGGCTGGGAACCGGGCCGCCCGTCAAGACCCCTTCAAGGAGTTGACCCATCAAATAAAACCACGCAGCTTGCTCAAACACAATACCCTCACCAATGACTTCAACCGGCTGCCTGCAGTAACCAAATTGCTGATCGCTTTTGGTATGTCAACGCTTTCTTTTTTTCTACTTCTGCTGGTAACAATGGAGTGGATCACCCGAGTCATGATTTGCTGGGATGTTTTTAGCGTTTCCCTTCTGATCATGAGCGGATTTACTTTCTTCACCATGAAGCCAAGGCAGATCCGGCTGCTCGCCAAAAGCCAGGATGCAAGCAGAACAGTCGTTTTCATAATTATCCTCGCCGGGACGGTATGCAGTCTTTTGGGAATACTGATTCTCCTGCTCAACAAAGGCAACTGGGTCTTGAACAAATACATCGTAACGGTCATCTATATTTCTGGGGTCAATTCGTCCTGGTTACTGCTGCATACCGTTTTTACTTACCGGTATGCTCACCTTTATTACGAAAATCAACAGACTGTTCCCACTGTCCTCTCCACGGGTTTGGATATCCCGGAAGAACTGAGTCCCGACTACCTTGATTTTGCCTATTTTTCCTTTGTCATTGGTATGACCTTCCAGGTCTCCGATGTCAGGATTACCTCACGTGAAATCCGCAGGCTCGCTCTCCTCCACGGGATGTTGTCCTTCCTGTTCAACACGGTAATCGTCGCGTTGAGCATCAATGTGATTATCGATTTAAGAGGATAGTTGAACAAATCAGCCAGGTAAAATCAGGCCGGATTGTCCGGCAGCCTGCTGGCAGGAATTCAGAACCTGAAAAATATTCCCACGGTCAGGAAAAAGGAATTCTCAATTTCCTCCGTGCCCACCGATCTGCGGACCGCACCGCTGGAAAATTCTTCCCGAATAACGATTGTGGCCGGATGAACCGGAACAGCATAGGACGGAACGGTATAGAAGGTGAATCTACCGGTCCGGTAATATACCGGAAGACTTGCTTCATAATCCAGGACCTTAAAAGAGGAAGCATCGAGTACCGTCCCTGAAATTTCGGCTATTCCTGACATTTCTTTTCTCTCCTTTTTGCTGACATGGTACCTCTTCTTCTGGTAATAGTCGTTATAATAATTCTGGGTGCTGGCATTGATTTGAAACCGAGGGGCTATATCCATCTTTCCCTCCAGCGCATAGAAGGTGTGCTCAATGCCAAATGTTGCCAGAAAATCCGCCTTGTTGCTAAAGTTCAGGGTCGCGACCAGCGTAGGTTTGATGAATCCGAGGTCAAATCCGCTCTGGTAGGAAATGCTGTTCTTGATTTCGGAACTTACGTTGGTACTCTGGGAATTGTAAAAAAAGTGACTCAGACTAAGTGTCCCGTCATAACTGCCAGCTGAAAACATATATCCTGCGTCAAGAACTACAAGATCAAACCGGCTGGCCCCCGCCTGGTGCAGGTAGGCAGCTGAGGCAGACAGGTAGAGCCCTGTTTTATTGATATAACTCAGGCTGGGAACCGAATAGGGAAGTGTGATGCTGTCTTTTCTTCCCAGGTAAACATTGTTGCTAAGATAACCCAGCCCCGCTTCCAGATAAGACCGTTTGAAATATAAAAACTGCTTCCTGTCGAGTTTCAGGGAATCATCGATCTCGCTGATGAAAGCCTTAAGTTGCTTTGCCAATTCAACAGAATCCTGCGCTTGGGAGGTCCTTGTGCCCACAACCAGATTAATCAGTAAGACCAATCGCAGAAATTGCTTCATTTCTTATCAGATTAGATTGATGCACACCCCGGCATCGCCAGGTATGCTTATTGCTTATCACAGGAAGGGATCCGGGAAAGGAATTCGGTGGTACCTAAGGATATCAAGGAAGGACAGGAGATTCGGCTTTATCAAAATTAATAGCATTTCTTTTAAAACCCGGACAAAAGCACGCAAAACCGGGAAGGGAATTATATAAACTTTCCCCTGAAGCCCGTCTTTCCCGGTTGGCTCAGTATAGATAACACTTTCAATGAATAATTTAAAGGAGCTGTAGCTATTAACAATCGATTAACCGACTTCCTGCTTTATGTTACCAGCTTGCAACTCACCCATTTTCAGTTATTTATATCAAAATTACCTCAAGGCCTGCCGGTCGGTTACGACCAGGGAGAATAATTTGGACAGTTCATCCCTCGTTATGATTTTTCCGGTCTGGCCGGCTGGCTGGAGAGAAAGGGTAAGACTTTGATCAGATCTGTTTAACTGCAAAATAACAAGCAGTTCCGGTTTTCGATTTCTTCCCTTAGTATTTTCGGCAGATGGTATGCCAAAAGGATTTACCAGCATCAGACCTTCTTCAACCGCCCTGTAACCCATTCATAAAATAAACAAATACGGATTGTACCCTTTGTTAAAACTCCTCTTGGTCTGTTTACTTTTATCCGTTCCGGCCGTCTTGTTCTCTCAGGATTCAGCTTTCGTCATTCATGGCAATGAAAATGTCCACGACAGCGCGAAGGGCAATCGCCTGAAACTCCTTTCCGGTAAAACCCCGGTTGACATCATTGACATCGGTCTGCACATAGCGCATCCGTATGCTCCGATCCGCAAAGAGAATCCCCAGATGAAAGCCGGGAAACTTTATGCCTCTGCCCTGCCTTCCGTCCAGTATACGCTGCAAACAGGGTTTGCTGCTGCAGTCACCGGAAATTTTGCTTTTTATACCAGTGATGAGGCCAATGCCAATATCTCCAGCGTAATGACCAGCGTAAACTACAGCCAGAAAAAACAATTCTTTGTTCCGATTGAAGCCAATATCTGGACAAAAGGGAACAAGTTCAATATCCAGGCAGACTGGGAATATTCAAAATTCCCGCAGAATACCTATGGTTTGGGTGGATTTACCACAGACCAGGACGGATACCCGATCGATTACCATTACATCAGACTCTATCAAACCATCTACAAAACGATTGCACCTGATTTTTATCTCGGTCTTGGATATAATTATGATAATTACTGGAATATTCAGGAACTAAACATTCCCAAGGATACAACCACTAACTGGGACGCCTATGGGTTCAGTAACACAGCCAGGTCCTCTGGTCCGACATTCAACGTACTTTATGATGGCAGAAGGAATGCCATAAATCCGTTTCCGGGTTATTATGCGAATGTGACCTTGCGTTCGAATATTACGTTTTTGGGAAGCGACAACAACTGGACATCCCTGCTGATCGATCTGAGAAAGTACATGCATTTCCCCGCCAATTCCAGCAACACCCTCGGCTTCTGGTCATATAACTGGTTTACCGTTGCAGGAAAACCCCCTTACCTGAACCTCGCCTCCACGGCTTCGGATACCTACGAGAACCTGGGACGGGGATATGTCCAGGGAAGATACAGAGGGCAAAACCTGGTTTACCTGGAGACTGAATACCGGTTTGGAATTACAGCAAACGGGTTATTGGGCGGGGTCATCTTTGCCAATGCGCAATCCTATACAGAACCTACCAGTAACAGATTTGAAACTATATTACCCGGCTATGGCATTGGGATCCGTATCAAGGTCAATAAATTCTCGAAAACAAATGTATGTCTTGACTATGGGTTCGGGGCCCATGGTTCCAGAGGCATTTTTGCCAACCTGGGAGAAGTATTTTGATCATTCATCAGGTACCCTAATCATTTTTCAGGTAAAACCGCGAGCATCGGGTATGCCTCATAGAAATTCAGTCCATTGGCAGGATCTCGGGAAATCAACTCGTTGACCTGGTCATCGGAATCCACAACGATGATGCCCACCCCGTAGGCGCCTTTAGGATCAAGAACAGGCCCGTATACCACTGAATACCCTTTTTGGGTGAGCCCCTGCCAGTATACCTGGTGCTCCTTCATAATCTTTCTTTCCTCTTCGGTCATGTCCTGAACGAATGTAGGACGCGGCGGAATCAGTTTAAGAAAAAAATACTTTTTCATATGAATGCTGACTTATTTCCGTGAAAAATGGCATGAGGGCAGGATAGCTGACATTCCCAGATGGGTATCAGGATTGATTGATCCTTTTTTCCGGTATCAAGATAAAGAATAGGAATGAATTTTCTGAGCGGGGGGGCGTTCAGGGCGCGGCGGGAGCGATTTACCGGTACATTCCGGCTGATTACCTATGCTTGACACGACTCTTTAGAAAATAGTTATACTTTTAAAAAAATCCTCTTATTGCATCCTCTTTACAAGCCTTTTTTTGATTTTCCATCGTATTAAAACAAACAATAGATAAAGGACAATCCTTGGGAATCCGTGTCCTTCCTAATAAACCATCATCAGGTCATGAAAAGAATATTGGTTTTCATATTGATACTTATTTCGTTCTCATTTGAGGAATGGCACAACAATCTGGACGAGGCAAAACAGGTAGCCAAGAAAGAACACCGCCACATCCTGCTCAATTTCTCGGGATCGGACTGGTGTGGTCCATGTATCAGGATGCACCGTGAGATTTTTGATCAGGAGGTGTTTAAAAAAATGGCTGGTACACAGCTTGTCCTCGTGAACGCCGATTTCCCAAGGATGAAAAAAAATCAACTCCCTGCGCGCCAGCAGGAATTGAACGAGGCAATGGCAGACCAATACGATCCAAGGGGAAGGTTTCCATATACATTGCTCCTGAACCCGGACGGAAAGATTCTGAAAGAATGGGATGGTTATCCGGGCATTTCGGCAGACGCATTTACAAGGGAGGTAAGAAATGCAATCCATGCTGACAGATAATAGCCGGACACGGAAAAAAGAGTTCAGCCAGTCGCTGAAATTAATGGGCAACCGTTTTCAGATCACAGCTGTAGACGGGTCAGAAGAGCTTGCCTGGAAAGGAATAGAAGCCGCGATTGCAGAAATTCAGCGGATAGAAAAATTGCTCACGACTTATAGTGACGATAGCGAGACCGCACTGATCAATCAGCATGCGGGGTTAATGCCGGTCACCGTTTCAGAAGAAACCTTCGGTATTATCGAGCGGTCTATCCGGATTTCCAGGCTGACCCAGGGTGCTTTTGACATTACCTATGGTTCGGTAGACAAAAAGCTGTGGAATTTCGATACGGCCATGGAAAGTCTCCCGGATAAGGAAACTGCAAAAAGGATGGTAAGGCTTGTCAACTACCGCAATATTTTGCTCGACGGGGAGAAAAGCACAGTTTTTCTACTCGAAAAAGGGATGCGAATCGGATTTGGTGGTATCGGAAAGGGATATGCGGCAGAGAGGGCAAAACTGGTGATGCACACCATGGGTATCGAGAGTGGCATTGTAAATGCTTCAGGGGACCTCACGGTTTGGGGATGCCAGCCTGACGGAAAACCCTGGACGATTGGCATTGTCAATCCCAATGCAGCGGGGAGTATTTTTTCCTATCTGAACGTTACCAATATGGCTATTGCCACATCCGGCAATTACGAAAAATATGTCATCATTGATGGCAGAAAATATTCTCACACCATCAATCCGCGAACCGGTCTACCGGTTACAGGAATTAAAAGTGTGACCATACTCAGTACCAACGCGGAAATTGCAGATGCAATGGCTACACCTGTCATGATCATGGGCATACGTGCCGGGCTGGATCTGATCAACCAGATGAAAGATATGGAAGCAATAGTTATTGACGACGATGACAAGATATATACATCTTCCAACATCCACTTCACATAAATAAATGATGATGAAAAAACAGAGACTGATACCTTATTGCACAATACCTATTGCGGGTCTGCTCCTTGCTTCTTGTATACATGTAAAGGAATATCAGAAGAGCCGCATCAATGATTCAGAAATGAGCCTGAGCAACCGAAAGGTGGAGAAAAATGAACTCAATGCCCAGTCCTACCGCGAAGGTTCCTCAGGAGCTAATGCCGGAAAAACCGGGGGCGGATGCGGGTGCAATTAGATTAACAGAATAACCATACAAATTACATGAGAAAGATTTGCCTGACCGTGGTGGGTATGTATATAATGCTGATCCATGCCTTTTCCCAGGTCTCTTCCAAGGATACCTCCTCTTATAAGCCCAAAAAACTCAAGTTTGAGGAAGCCAATTTTGTATCCAGTTATTATAACCAGTCCGCTGACAAATCTGCCGTAATGGGAGGAAGAACGGACAGCAAGGGAATAGCCGATGTAACAGATTTTGCCAACGGGTTGGACATTAAGTTTGTGGGCTGGGACCCCAAAGGACGGAAGAATTCCATAACGGCCGGAATTGGAGTTGATTATCATACGGCTGCGTCGCAGGCATACGTAGATTCGAATGGTACCGCGAGAAATTACGGGACGAGGCTTTATCCCACTCTGGACTGGACCATTGAAAATGAAAGGAAAGGCACCGAATTCGGGCTGGGCGCCTATTATTCCGCCGAGCACAACTATTATCATTCGGTCGGACTGAACACCTCTTTCTCGAAAAAGACACGCAGCAATGGCGAAATCAGCGGAAAACTGACCACCTATTTTGACCAGATAAAAATGATCGTCCCTGCCGAATTTATCCCGGTTGATTCCATCAAAAGTTCTGGCACTGCTGCCGTTACGGACAGCATTATATATGTCACCACAGCGAGTGGGCGTACCGAGGCGCTGAGTTATCGCAGTGGACAGGTGATCAGTCAGGGAACGAAAACGGAAATTCCTTCCAAATCCAGGGACACCTATTCAGGCTCCTTTGGCTTTTCCCAAATTATCAATACCCGTATGCAGGCAAGCCTTGGATTTGACTTGGTATATCAGACGGGGTACCTTGGGCTGCCCTTTCACCGGGTATATTTCAACAACGGAAAGGATACAATTGAAAACCTGCCCTCCCAGCGCTTTAAATTTCCCGTCGGACTACGGTTGAACTATTTCCTGGGGGACAATGTTATCCTGAGAGCCTACTACCGGTTCTATGCCGATTCCTGGGGACTTTTGTCCCATACGGCAAGCATCGAAGTTCCGGTGAAGATTACTCCTTTCTTTTCCATATCGCCCTTCTACCGGTTTTATGTCCAGACAGCTGCCAGATATTTCGCCCCCTACGCCGTTCATTCCCCACAGGAACAGTACTACAGCAGCAATTACGTATTATCCACTTTTTCGAGCAATTTTTTTGGGGCTGGCATCCATTTTTCACCTCCCAATGGTATTGCCGGTACCGGCATTCATGAACTCGAATTCCGTTACGCTCACTATACGCAGACAACCGATATGATTTCCGATGTATTTTCACTTAGCCTCAAATTCAAATGATCAATTTTTCCCTTTCTGCGAAGAACTGAATAGCCGGCTGAATGGTTAATTATTAAAACATGAATTGAAAATCAGGTCTGCGAATTTGATCCTGAATGCGGCGGATACCCCCAGGCGAGGGGCGAACCCTTCCGTTCCCCCAGGCGACGTATCTTTCCCCCAAAAATGGGCGGGTTGCAGCCAATTTTTCAGCCGGGGCGGTAACCGAGCCAGGTTCGGGAAAAAAAATCTGGGAACAGGCAAGACTATGTAGCAGATAAAGTTCGGCCGCAGATTTCCTGCCAGCCAAATAATAAGTAATTATTCAGATGAAAGACATTACCAAGAAATATACCAACGGGGAAGTTACCATTATCTGGAAACCCGCGGTATGCATGCATTCTACAATTTGCTGGAAACTGGCAACCGGCTTGCCAGAGGTTTTCAATCCTTCCGTACATCCCTGGATCAGACCTGAGGCGGCGACCACGGAAAAAATCATAGAACAGGTAAACAAATGCCCGAGCGGCGCCCTGAGTTACTATATGAACTCCCAGGCCGAAACAATTCCCGTGGTCGAGGCGGAAAGCATCGTTGAAGTTGTACCCCAGGGTCCTCTTCTTGTGTATGGTAATCTCACGGTCAAAAACAAGGACGGGCACGAGGAGAAGAAAAATAAGGTGACCGCTTTTTGCCGTTGCGGCGGTTCAGGAAATAAGCCCTATTGCGACGGAACCCATAAAAAGAACGGCTTTCAGGGGTAAATATTACTGACTCCCGTTTTGGAAATCCTGTACGGTTTCCCATCTGCCTTCACAAAACTGGATGGTTTTTACCCGTTCATTATTGTGAATGTTGATCAGATAAATGGATACTTCCCTGTCCGAAATGAGCATGGACGCGTCCAATGTATATCCGGGAAACCTGGTCTGCAGCGCATATTTCAGGTCATCTTCCAGTTCCTCCCCGGGAAAATACCTTACCGAGTATTCAAAATCCCCGTTAAGCTTATAATGTACCTCCTCACGAAATCCCTGGTATTTGAAACTGACGATGTATTCTGCGATGGTTTTGTTCCAGTATGCACCTTGCACATCTGGAAAATCCCTTGTGAAATGCCTGAAGGCATGAACATTGATTTCATTGAGGCTGACATTACTGTGAAAAGGCCTATCCCGGGCCTCCGGCCCGGTGGGGGGAAGAACCCCAGAGGGAACATTCTTAAAGGCAATAGGTAGCAGTTCAGACCGTCCGCCCGGTTGTTGTCCGAGGACAGGGGCAGCAGTGGACGCTGAAAGCGCAAGCCATAAAAGAGCGGATGGATACTTCATCGGGCAAGCGTTTTGGCTATGAATAAATGATAAAATCAGACTTGTGACACAATGTCCTGGTCTTCAAGGGATAGGGGTAAAGTCATAAAATGCTGTCAGTTAAATACTTGCGAAAAGCAAATGGGTAACAATTTGATAATGATAAGTTAACAATAAATTCACATTGAAAAAAAGTATTTTTTCAACAGCATTCATTTCCAGGGCTGCCAGCCCTGATAGACCCCTAAAGGCCGGGAAAGTCGGGCCTGGCTGGACTTTAGGAAAGAATTCCGGTGGAGGTTATGGGATGGATGGACGGGACCAGGGATCAGGTTGGGGTGACCTCATCCAAAAAAACTTAACATCACGGATATTAAGTTTATATTAAATTTATAGACTTAAAAAATCAAGTATGTCAGAAAATGTAAAATCTCCGGCGGAGGGGAAGTATTCAAAGAAAAGAATTCGGACCGAAGTATACGCCAGGCTCAGTGAAGCGCTTTCCTCTTTTAAGAACGGTTCACCTGAGAAACAATTTTCCCAATCTCTAAAGAAAGCGAGCAAGCTCCTCGCAAAGGACTTTGCAAAGTCAGAGAAAAAGATGGTGGCCAAAAATAGCAAGCCCAAAAAAAAGACGGCAGCCAAAAAGAGCAGCGAGCAGCAGCATTAATCTTTAAAGATAGTCGCGATCAAAAAAGAAGCCGCAGCCAGCGGCTTTTTTATTTTGCGTAGTCTTCTCACCAGTCGGATCGATTCACTGTGTGCTCCCGGTAATGGCCAGGTCTCTGATCCCTTCCAGTTTGCGGGTGATTCTCCGGTCACCAGAATCCCCCTTCTTGCAGGTTTAAAATTTCTTTAACCATCCGACTTCTCCTTTTTACCGTATATCATGGAGGAATGGCTCGAGCCTTCACTGCAGGAATTAAGAACATCGATTTAACAGATTTTTGTGGTGCTTCCGTGTAGCTTTTGCCAAATTCCTGCGTCTAATATATAAAGGCCCCTAAACCCTTGGTTATGGAAAAGAGCGCAACACAAAAGGAAATTCTGCTGATGACGGGCACCAGTTTTACAGCTAGGAATTACGCTGACAGGAATGATTCCGGCAAAGCCAGCCCCCTGACCGAAATAGAAAAGCTGGAAGAAGCCTGCTGGAATGGATTGCTGAAAGAGATGCTTCCAGAAGTATTTGAAAAGGCCGACAACAAATTATACCTATGGCAGATCAGGGAAGCAGATTCATTTATTGAACTGGAACTGGCAGAAGCACCCACTGCGAAAAACAGCCAATTTTCACTTGACCCCTATTCCTTTCTCTCCACTACCTCTTTTAATTAGGAAGGCATCGGTTCGGTGCTTAGCCATCGGCTATCACAGGAGATCAGAAACCGCTTCCTGATGCATTGTTCCCTGTCAACTACCGGAAGCTAGACCGGTTTTCCTAATGTGTTCTCCGGCCGCATAGAAGCTAACAGGTAAAAATTTACGGGAGATATTTTCTAAAATTATTTTTGCGGCAACATAAGGGCAATCTGAGTGAGTTCCGTTTTTAGCCCGCAGAGAGTCAGCCGTTATGTTTCAGATCTTCTTCATGTTTCATTCCCGCAGCTACCCGGAAAACGTGGAGGATATAGGGGAATACCGCCTCCATGGATTCAACCGCTCCGCGGGGCGATCCGGGCAAAGTCATTACAAGCGTCTTCTTTATAAAGCCTGCGACTCCCCGGGATAGCATGGCATAGGGGGTTCGCTGCTGGCCATACTGACGCGCCGCTTCCATTATACCCGGAATCTGACGATCGATCAGCGGGGAGACCGCTTCGGGGGTAACGTCCCTTGGAGATAATCCTGTTCCTCCTGTGAACAGCACCAGCTGGTATGCTTCTTCGCTAAGTTGTCTTGCTTTTTTTTGAATGGTTTCCAGATCGTCTGGTATTACTTCATATCCCTGAACTTCCATACCATACTCCCTGAGCTTTGCGACAATGGCTTTTCCGGAACTGTCCTGCCTGTTCCCTGATGAGACGCCATCCGAACAGACGACGACAGCGCATAGAATATCTTCGGTGACCTGTTCTGCGAAATCAGACTTCCCACCTTTCTTGTTCAATAGCCGGATGCCTGTGATTTCAAGTTCCTTGTCAATGGGCTTGAGCATATCATAAATGGTCAGGGCTGTGACGGCAGCTCCGTGCATGGCTTCAACTTCCACCCCCGTTTTGTAAATGGTATGTACTTCCACCTGGATAATGATTTCCAGACCTTCAATGGTGTGGGTAATAGAGGCGTATTCAACGGGAATAGGATGGCAATCCGGGATCGTATCGCTAGTTTTCTTTATGGCGAGCAGACCGGCTGCCCTGGAAAACTCGTATACATCCCCTTTCGGGACCTTTTTCAATAGAACCGCGTCTATGGTTTGCTGGCTTGAGGCCCTAACGATAGCCCTTGCAACGGCTTTGCGCAAACTGTTGGATTTATGCGTAATACCAACCATGGTTTATTTGTTTTCTTTCCACTGATAAGACTGATCCTCGAAAATTTCCTTTCCCCATATGGGCAATTCTGCTTTCAGCCTTTCCACCACTTCCGAACAGGCCTCAATCGCGGCCTTACGGTGGGGGGCGGACGTAAAAATAAAAAGACATATTTCTCCGGATTCCACAGAACCCATGCTATGGTACACGTGCATGCAGGTGAGATCATATTTTTCAAAAGCGTCTTCCCGGATCCGGTGCATTTTTTCCAGCGCCATTTCTTCATAGCAACTGTATTCTATGGCAACGATTTTCTTCCCGTCCAGGATATCGGCGCGCACCTGTCCAAGGAAGATACTGTGGCCGCCAATCTCCGTTTTACTGTGGTGTTTGCGAATGCTCTCCGCGATAAAATGGGGATCAATCGCACCCTGCACAAAAATGTTCTTGGGTTTTCTGTCGGTAATCATAGTCCTGAGAATTATCCGCCGGCATACGGCGGCAGCAGTGCAATAATATGATTGTCTTTCAAGACCACATTCTCCGTAACAATATTTTTGTCAATAGCAATCAGATAAGGGGTATCCTTCAATTTGGGATAAAGACGGTGCAACTGGAGTTTCAGCTGATCGGTACTGGGAATGTTCTGGAGCGTGATTCTGCTCTTCCCAACGATTTCTGTCATGTATCCGAATAAAAGTATTTCAATCTGCATGGGTATCCTCGATAATCCGGTTTTGGTCGTGGGCATCTTTTACACAGCGGCGACATTCTCTCAAAAGATCCGTTAATAGGCCGGCCTGTTTTTCTAACTCTACACAAAGATAGCGGTAAACCCAGGCTACGGCGTACCGCAGACTTTTTTCAGTTCGGCAGTACGTGCACTTCGACTAGATCTCCTGCCTGAAACGAAGTAGCATCTTCGGGAAGACATATCAGGCAGTTGGCCCGGGCATAGGAATACATCCGGAATGATTCCTGCGCATCCAGGGGCATAACCGTTTCCCGGGTACAGGAGGCCTTTAGAAAATGGGTAAGCCCGGCATTCTTTTCCCAGGGTACAGCCAGGGGAAGAAATCTGGATTCAACGAGGTTCTTATGGCCGGCAAGTTCTTCCAGGGCAGGAATCACATATTCGTAAAAGCAGGTCAGGACTGATGCGGGATTGCCGGGCAGGCCAAATACCAGCCGTTTTCCCTTTAGACCAAAGAAAAGAGGTTTGCCGGGACGCTGTTTTACTTTATGGAAAAGTTTGGTCACTCCACAGCGGGTGGCAGCCGCGGCGAGGTAGTCATAATCCCCTACACTCGCCCCGCCGGTAACCAGCAGGATATCGCTTACCTCAAGTGCCCGCTGCATGGCTGTCTCCAAGAGGTGCATGTCATCTTCAACGCTGGATATCTGGACAACCGGCAAATGCAGCAGCTGCAGGGCTGCCCCAAGGGAATGGGAATTGGATTCATATACCTTCCCGTAGCCAAGTGCCAGGCCTGGCTCGACGAGTTCCTTTCCCGTAACGATAATACTGAGCCGGGGTTTGGGGTACACGGTAACTTCTTTAAGCCCGAGGCCGGCGAGGAAACCAATGGCACCGGGAGTAAGGCTGGCTCCGCAGGGAAGGGCCAGGGCACCCGCCTGTATCTCAGAGCCTCGTGACCTTACATAGCTGCCTTTTGTCAGGTCCGTGTCCTGAATTCTCAGCCTGTTGTTTTCCACCAATACTTTTTCCTGCATGATGACCGTGTCAGCCCCTAGGGGTACGGCTGCGCCTGTAAAGATTCGGGCCGTCCGCCCAGGGCCAAGGGAAAAAGCCTGGTTATGTCCTGCCGGCAATTCGCCTTCTACGATCAGACTCCCGCCCGGATCCCAGTCCGCAAACCGGAATGCATACCCGTCCATCGAAGACTGATCGTAAAAGGGGATATCAATCAGTGCGTGCACATCCGCGGCCAGGACCGTACCCGCCGCCTGGTCCAGCGATAGGCTCACAGAGGGCAACAAAACAGCGCTTTTCCGGACGATTTGTTTGGCCTCCTGTACCGGAATAATGTCTTCCTTTTTATTCATGCCGGATCTCACCATGGTATAAAATTAGAACAAACTCCATTATGGGCCTTATCCAGATCAGGGAGCGAAAAAGGCACCACTACTCTTGCCGGCAACCTGATTGTCTACCGTGTACATAAATTACCATTCTCCTTTTCCATAAATCGTGTAAATTACTGAAGAATCCAAAAGACTTCTTTATGGCTACCTACACTTTACAAATTAACGGGAAGACATATACAGCTGAAGCAGATCCCAAAATGCCATTACTTTGGGCAATCAGGGACCTGGTGGGATTGACCGGGACAAAGTACGGGTGCGGTATCGCCCAGTGTGGGGCTTGTACGGTGCACCTGAACGGAAATCCGGTACGCTCCTGCAGCATACCGGTGTCGGCTGCTGCAAACCAGAAGATTACCACCATTGAAGGGCTTTCTTCAGACAACAGCCATCCGGTGCAACAGGCATGGATATTGGAACAGGTCCCTCAATGCGGTTACTGCCAGAGCGGGCAGATCATGGCCGCCGCAGCCCTTCTTAAACGAAACCCCCATCCCAACGATCAGGATATTGATATGGCCATGCAGGGTCATATCTGCCGTTGCGGGACTTATCCCCGCATCCGCAAAGCCATCAAACATGCCGCACAATTGCAATCCTCATTAACCAGCCATTAAAATATTAAATATATGAAAGCTCCTGACAAAAATGTTTCACGGAGAAATTTCATCCGGCTCACCAGCATGTCCGGTGCCGCACTGACCATTGGTTTACATTTTCCCTCCTGGGCAAGAGAAACAGGAGAAATCATCAACACGGGAGAATCTGAACCAGTCGGACTTGAACTGACTGCCTGGATATCCATAGATAAATCGGGTAAGGTCACCCTGGTCAACCATCGCTCGGAAATGGGACAAGGCTCATTCCAGGTGGTCCCGCAAATGATCGCAGAAGAGCTCGAAGTAAACCTGGATCAGGTAAATATATTATTCGGCGCGAGTAGCCAGCACAAATACGGAAGTCAGTCAACAGGCGGAAGTTCCACCGTGAGGGGAGCATACAAGCAATTGCTGCGGACGGGGGCAACGGCCAGGATCATGTTGATAGAAGCTGCCGCAAAAAAATGGAATGTTGACCCGTCGGAGTGCTACGCGGAAAACGGTCAGGTGATTCACCGCCCTTCGGGCAGAAAACTTGGCTATGGGGACCTGGTCGAAGATGCCTCCAAACTTCCTGTTCCAAAAGACGTTCCCCTGAAGGAAAGAAAGGATTATAAACTGGTTGGCAAGCCCCTGCCACGCCAGGATACCCTTCTTAAGACCAATGGGAAAGCAATATTCGGGATAGATAAAAAAATTCCGGGGATGCTTTATGCAGTAGTGGAAAGAAACCCCAGATTCCAGGGCAAAGTGAAAAGTTTTGATGAAGCCGGCGCAAAATCAGTCCCCGGCGTCAAATACGTGATTAAGGTGGAGCGGAAAGTTTTTGCACTGACTTATGAAGGAGTAGCCGTGGTCGCCGATAACCTCTGGGCCGCCCTTCAGGGAAGGAAATTACTAAAAGTTGAATGGGATGATTCCGGGTTTGATCATCACAGTACAGACCAGCTCTATGCCCGGATGCGGGAGGACATCAAGGGGAAAGGCCTTTCTTTTAAAACCAAAGGAAACGTGGATGCCGTGTATGAGAAATCGGCAAAGAAACTGGAGGCTTTGTATGAGACTCCCTATGAAACCCACAGCTGCATGGAACCATTGAACTGTACAGCCTATTTTCATGATAACAAATGTGAGATCTGGGGACCCATCCAGGCACCTGACTGGGTCCAGAAGGACGTAGGTGAGATGCTGGGACTCAAGCCGGAGGATATGACTGTCAATATGACTTTCCTGGGCGGCGGATTTGGAAGAAAAGCCTTCCTTGATTACCCCTACGAAGCAGCCATTCTATCCAAGACGGTGAATGCCCCGGTCCAGATAGTCTGGACAAGGGAAGATGATATGACTTTGGGTCCCTTCCGCCCGGGGATGGTATACCAGTGCCGGGCTGCGCTGGGACAGGATGGATCCATCCATTCCTTCGAAGCAAGGATAGCTGGCCAGGATATGGACATGCAGTGGCCTGGCGCAGATAAAACATCTTATAACGGAAGTGATACAGAGGCGTTCCTTGAGCCCTATTTTGAATCCATTCCTCATTACAGTTTTAGTGATATTCCCCTTGACTCACCGATCCCGGTGATGTGGTGGCGTTCGGTCTACGCGTCTACCAACGGATTTGCTTTCGAGAGTTTTATGGATGAACTTGCCCATGAAGCTTCAACCGATCCGCTTGATTTCAGAAGAAAACACCTCTACGATGAAAGATACCAGACTTTGATCAGCAAACTGGAAGAGAAGACGGGATGGAAATCACGGGGCAAAAATGAAGGATGGGGTGTTGCTATAACAGAATGTTTTAAAAGCGTAGTCGGGGAGGCAGTCAAGGTATCGCGCAGGCCCGACGGGAAGATAAAAATTGACAAGGTCGTTGCGGTTATGGATTGCGGCTGGTATGTTAATCCGGACATTATCCGGCAACAGGTGGAAGGAAGCATTGTGATGGCACTTGGTGCCGCGACCAAGCACGAAACCCATTTCCAGGACGGGAAAGCGGTAGAAAGGAATTTTGACGTGTACAAAATGCCGCGGATCGGTGATGTCCCCGAAATAGAAGTCTACATCATGGAAAATGAAGAAAAACCCGGTGGGGTAGGTGAACCAGGTCTTCCTCCACTGGCCCCGGCGCTCTGCAATGCCATTTTTGACCTTACCGGAAAACGGATCAGGAAACTTCCGTTTGCCCTGGACGAAATCTGACCATCCATTAAAACCGATTTTATTCTGATTTGACCAATCCTTAAAGAACGAATATGAATCTTAGAGCAATCCTGATTACAGGGTCCATATTGTCCCTCGTTTGGTTTGGTTCAATGGCTTTCCGGCCTGGTCAGGCTTTTGACCTGAAGGCCAGTATCATGCGGGGTAAGGAAATATATGTTTCCTATTGCCTGTCCTGCCACCTGGAAGACGGCAAGGGCATTGAAAATACCTATCCTCCGCTTGCCAAGTCCGATTACCTGATAGCGGACAAAAAAAGAGCCATCGAGCAGGTTCTGCACGGAGCCAAAGGGGATATGAAAGTAAACGGCAAAACCTACAGTGTGGAAATGACCGGATTTGACCTGACCGACGAACAGGTCAGTGATGTACTTAATTATTCTCTGAATTCCTGGGGAAACAAAGGAGGTGTGGTTAAACCGGAAGACGTAAAGAATGCCAGAAAATAAAATCCTTCCCGGATCCATCAGGAAAACAATTCAACCATCCGCTTGTAATCTGCCGGAGTATCAATGTCAGCCAGAATGTGATTGGTGGACATATTTACGCAAAAAACGTGGTTCGCGCTGGCTTGCACAATCCCCTTACATCCTTCCGGCTGATCATGCCGCAGGATGGCTTCTTTGTAGTAAGCTGAGAAAATCACCGGATTCCCCTTCTGGTTATTGTAGACTGGTATGCAGACTGCCTGCGGATCTGACCGGAGTCTCTCTTCAAAGGTATCTTTCAGATGAAGGTATTCAGGAGCCGTGATCAGTACCATGTCTCCCAGGCATATCATGTATCCTTTGGCGGTAGCAACGCTGACTCCTTTTTGAATGGAGGTGGTCAGGCCCTTTTTATAATCGGGGTTATACACTATCCTCACCGGCAGCCGGTCAATACGGGTCATGATCTTATCAGCATCTTTCCCCAACACGACGATCACTTCCCCTGGCCCGTCAGCCAGAATATTGTCCAGGGTGGTTTCCAGAACGGTTTTGTTATTTAGCGGAAGAAGCATCTTGTTGCCACTTTCCATTCTGCTTGATGTTCCCGCTGCAAGAACAATTGAGGCAATCATGGTCATGCGATACGTCTTCGCAATATAGGGTAAATTATTCTTTCCTGATTGCTGCTTGCCGGGGTAAGCAATACCGGCAGAACGGCATTGACCGTCCTCCCCGCATACCTAAGGTGGGAATAACAAGAACTTCATCTGCCCTGTGATTGCTCCCTTTCATCGATACAATTCCCCATCCTGTCGCTAAACAGGTTATTTTTGACCCGGGGCTACCTTTCTTTGCACATGGTCAGGGTCAAAGCATCCGCAGTCATCATTCATCTGGTGGGCTGGCTTATTTTTATGAGCCTGCCCCTGCTTTTTCAGGTTAACCAGCAGGGCAATCAGAATGCGCTTGGCTCCCTGCTGCTTCCCGGTCACCTTGTGTTTTATAGTTGCTACATCGTGCTATTTTATTTTAACTATTATGTATTGATCCCGCAACTTTATCTTCCCAAAAAATACCTGCTGTATTTCACCATTATTATCCTCCTGCTGCTGATTGTTTTCATGATAAAACCGTTTGACCAGTTGATTGTGCACCGCTTCGACGCGTTTCGTCCGGCGGCATCCAATGGTCCAAGGCCCATGAACTTTCCACCCCCGCCCGGGCCGGGTGGATTGCCCAATTTTGACAACAGACCCCCCCAGAGAATTGATTTTGTGAGCGTATTTCTGTCCATCATGATCCTTGCGCTCAGCATGGCGATCAGGATTTCCCGCCAGTTGGCCCTTACTGAGCAGCGTGTCGTCCGGGCTGAGGCAGATAAGGCAAATGCAGAGCTTTCCTTTTTGAAGGCCCAGATCAATCCCCATTTCCTCTTCAATACACTGAACAATATCTACACGCTGGCTATAACAAAAAGTGAGCACACCGGAGAGAGTATCCTGAAACTTTCCAATATCATGCGTTACGTTACGGACGATATTGTGTCAGACTTTGTTTCCCTGGACAGGGAAGTGGAATGCATGACCAACTATGTTGAACTCCAGCGGCTGAGGATGGGCAAGAACGTATCCCTGGATTTTTCCATCACGGGTAACCTGGGAAACCGGAAAATAGCCCCCCTTATCCTGATGACCTTTGTCGAGAATGTATTCAAGTACGGGATAAGCAACCACGAACCTTCGCCTGTCATCATACGCCTCTTTTCCGAAAACCGGACCATTTCTTTGTTTACAGAAAACAGGATCTTTTTCCCAGGCCGGTCCGGCGAACGCAACGGGACCGGAATCCGGAACGCAAAGCAGAGACTCGATTACCTCTATCCCGAAAAATATTTTTTGAATATATCAACAGACAATGGCCTGTACACGGTGCAACTCACCATACAGGTATAAAATCAGAACCATGACGCAATTAAGGTGTGTAGCCGTCGACGATGAACCGCTGGCGCTGGAGTTGATCAGGCAATATGTTACCCGCTTTCCCCAACTGAAGCTTGTGGAAACTTTCGAAGATGCCATATCCTCAGCAGAATTTCTGCGCCAGTCATCCATCGACCTGCTGTTCGTTGATATCAATATGCCTGACATCAGCGGAATTGAGCTGGTCAGGTCTTTAAAAGAAAGGCCCCTTGTCATATTCACCACGGCCTATAAGAAATTTGCCATAGACGGATTTGAACTGGAGGCCCTGGATTATCTCCTCAAACCAATCCAGTTGGACCGCTTTGAACGGGCCGTTCAAAAAGCGGTCGACTATAACCGCTACCGCAAGTCTCCTCCGGGAGATAACCAGGAATGTCTTTTTGTACGGTCAGAGTACAGGATGGTTCGTGTCGAGTTGAACAGCATCGAGTTCATTGAAAGCCTGGAAGATTATCTGAAGATCCATCTGACAGATAAGTCATTTGTCCTCACGCTGATGACGATGAAAGCAATAATGGAAAAGCTTCCTGGATCCCGGTTTGCAAGAATTCACCGCAGTTATATCGTGCCTTATGCTAAAGTCAAATCCGTATTGAACAGAAAAGCTCAGCTGCCTACCAGGGAATTGCCTGTCAGCGACTCTTACGCCGATTTTATAGACAGCTGGATGAACCGGTAGCCAGTGCCTTTCCCCGACACAAAAGGCACATTCATCTATGGATAGTTGGCGGTTTTTTTTTCATATCACATCTTTACACCTGAAAAAAATATTTTCTAATCTTTATCAGAAAGCCTACCGTTCATTTCTACTACAACTGCTGAATCGGAGGAGTTGCCGTATGATACCGGCAATTCCCTGAGGACAGCCCGAAGACGATCTCAACCACCAATTAGAAATTTTCAATTAACCCGTTCATTGCCCAAGCGCATGGCAATCTTCCTTTTTTTGTCTTATCAGTCAGGCCCTGAGGCCTTGTACCACCCGAAGCGGAGTGACAAGAAGCCGTCTTCCGTCCTTCGGTCAAAGGGATCTGCCTGTTTTACCCCGGGAATCAACCTGACCATTATACGCAGGCTTTTTCTGTTTCACTGCCAGCTGAAAGTTGAGCACTGACCCTGACCAGACAGGAACCTGGAAGGCAACCACGGAAGTCGCAGAACACATAACAATTATCCAATCAAATCATAAAATATGAGAAAGAGATTTTTATCGGGAGTCATCCTTCTTGTCCTCGGCATCCTGGGTCAGGCCGTATCCTCCTGCGGGAAAGAGTTTTCCTCTTCCGCTACAAGTTCAACCACCAGGTCGTCATCCAGCGGAGCGTCGACTACCTCCACCTCCTCAACGATTGCGGTCGCCACTGATTCATCATCTGCAGATTCCGTCTATATCATCCAATCCTGTGCGAAAGGGTATTACAGAGATTCTGTCGGTGCCTCCGGGTTACCGGACAGCATCACCTCGTTTTTAAATTCCAATTATCCGGGTTACAGCTTCCTGAAGGCTTTTGAAATCAGGGACAGTGCGGGTACTATCGGCGGTTATGTTGTCATTGTCAGCTTTGACGGCAAACCGGTAGGCTTGCTCTTCACGGCAGAGGGCTCCCTTGTACAGGTACTCGAACAGAGAGAGGCAGGTGATTTATCCAATCGGGGGTGGCATGAAGGAGGTCGCTTCAGCGGAAGGAATGGTATGCAGCACGATACGGTAGCCCTTACTTCCCTGCCGTCCCCGATCATTGATTATTTTTCAACGCATTATTCCCAGGATACCCTGCTGAAAGCTTTCAGAAATGCAGACAGCAGTTATCTGGTCATTTCTGCTGATAACGGGCTATATGCGAACCTGTTCAATTCCGGGGGAACATTCATAAACAGGGAAGAGTTACCGGCACCAGGTGGCCAGGTACAGGCCGTAATCATGGATTCACTGCCTGCGGCCATCCTGATCTACCTTTCTTCCACTTACCCGGATTATGTCCCGGAAAAAGCCTTTACCCTCCTGAATGCAGGCCAGGTATCAGGATACCTGGTCGTTCTTGATGCCAACAGCACCAAATATGCGGTCTGGTTTGACCCTGCAGGCAATATGATCGCGGTCAGGACGGTATGGTAAATGTCAGGCGGACAAAATAGGGTTACCGAAGTTTTGTTTTCATAGGCGGTGAGTTTTGACTTTGAACGAGCCCTGTTTCTACAGGGCTTTTTAATCTTCCATACTGCAGGATTGTCTCAGTGCCTGGCCAGGGTTCCGACATGCCGAAACGGCCGGGGCATTTGGCCTGCCTCACCTTAACCCATAACCGAATTAATATAGAACCATGAAACTATCAAGAAAAAAATTTATCGGGAAATTAATGGTGGCGTTTACCTCTGTGCAGGGACTGATCGAGGCCTGCGGGAAGGAAAACCCGGCACGCTCAATATCTACCGAAGCCTCCGGTGACAGTACGGCTGCTGGCTCAGTAACCTGCGCAATAACCCCGGATGAGACAGCAGGGCCTTATCCCTTTGACCTTGGTTCGGACCCTGCCATATTCAGAAAGGATATAACAGAAGGCAAGAGCGGTGTTCCGCTCACGCTCACCCTGAACGTTGTTAATGTCCGAGACAATTGCAGACCCTATGAAAACGCCCGGGTGGATATCTGGCATTGTGACAAGGACGGATATTATTCGGAATATAACGTGTCAGGGTATCTCGGAACAGAAAACAATGCCGGCAAAACTTTCCTGAGAGGAATCCAGCTTACTGACTCCGGCGGGCAGGTGTCTTTCAAAACAATCTATCCGGGATGGTATTCCGGGAGGGCCACCCATATTCATGTGGAGATATTTATCAATGCTGTATTGAAAAAGACAACCCAGCTGGCTTTTCCAGAAAGCATTACAACCGCTGTATATAACAGTTCACTTTACAGCCCACATGGGCAAAATACCACCAGCAATCTGGATGATCAGGTATTTGCCGATTCGGTCAGTGAGGAGCTGGTTACCATAACAGGAGATACCACAAATGGTTATGTCGCGGTTTTCGTCATCGGGGTGGTCCCTTAGAAATGGGAGATGACTGATCCCTGCAAATGCCTTACATTTATCTTGTTCTTTTCATCTTCAGGATAAATCCGGTTTTATGCGTCTGTTGCCATGGATTTTTTTCCCCATTCTATTTTTTGCCGTATCACCAGGTGGGATTCAACGTAGCCTGGTAAAAAATACTGGTTCCGAATATCTTCTTCTCTCTCCTGGTGCGGACACTTCCATAGAAACAGGGAGAAGGGTATTCTACGCAAGCTGCAACAGCTGCCATAAGGACTCGGGCGTTGCCCAGGCACCTTCCTATCCGATATTGACGACCATGACGCCAAGGGCTATTCTGGCTTCCCTGAAAAGTGGCAAAATGAGTCAGTTGGCGGCGGCTCTTTCGGAAACGGAAAAAAGGGCCGTTGCAGAATGGATCACTCAAAGCAAAATCAAGGATAACAGTTTCCCGCAAAACGCGTTCACTGGCTTTTCGATCACGGGTGACGAACCGGTGTATTCCGGCTGGGGAGGAAACATGGAAGGTACGGGATTCAGGAGCGGCCCCCGGTCAGGAATATCCACCAGAACTGTCGGCGGACTCAGGCTAAAGTGGGCTTTTGGCTTTCCCGATGCCACCATTGTCCGCAGCAGGCCTGCTCTTGTAGGAAACTGGGTGATCGTCGGAAGCCAGTTCGGTGACGTGTTTGCCCTGAACAGGAAGACAGGCAGGATCGGCTGGATATTCACCGCCAATGCTGCCATCAGGGGTGCCATCAGTGTGGTAAAATCAGGCAAGGATATAACAGCCTATTTTGCAGATTACAGTACAGCCGTATACGCGGTGGATGTTAAAAAGGGGAAATTGCTTTGGACCAAAAGAGCGGGGTTTGACCAGCAGTCAGCTACCACAGGATCCGTAGTGGTTTATAACGGTAAGCTGTATGTTCCCATTAGTTCCCTGGAAGTTGCTTCGGCAGTGAATGGAAAATATGACTGTTGTGTGAGCTCCGGAGGCGCTGTTGCCCTGAACGCCCGGACAGGAGAGGAGTTGTGGCACTACCGGATACTCCCTCCGGCCAAGCTGTCCGGTAAAAAGAAAAACGGAAAACCATTCCTGGGACCTTCCGGGGCCCCGGTATGGTGCAGCCCCACCGTTGACGCGAAGAGGGGTCTGCTGTATATTGGGACGGGTGAAAATTATTCCTATCCTGCCACCAATACAAGTGATGCGATCCAGGCGCTTGACCTGAATACCGGAAAACTCGTGTGGAATTTTCAGGCAACGACCAACGATATTTATAATTCATCCTGCCCCTTGCTGAACAACTGCCCGGATAAGGCCGGACCTGATCTGGATTTTGGCATGGCGCCCTTGATTATCAAAGGACAGGATGGAAAGGACATACTCGTTGCCGGCCAAAAATCCGGGGTGGTTTATGCCCTGACTCCGGAGACCGGTAAACTGATCTGGCAAACAAGGATTGGAAAAGGGGGTGCGTTGGGTGGAGTGCACTGGGGAATGACTACCGACGGGAAGATGCTTTATGCCGCCAACTCAGACAATATGCTGGCGATAGATCGCAGAGATACCGGATCTAAACCTTCTCCTGGAATTTATGCGCTTGACATGCGTACGGGAAAGGTCGCCTGGAACACGCCCTCCCCCGACTGCGGGGAAAAGAAAAACTGTTTTGCTGCCAACTCCGCCGCGCCCTGTGCCATCCCGGGAATTGTCTTTGCCGGGGGACTTGATGGACATATCCGGGCTTACCGCGCGGCGGACGGAAAAATAGTTTGGGATTTCGATACGGCCCGCGAATTTGAAACCTGTAATGGGGTCAAAGGCCATGGTGGGGCTATAGACGGACCGTCACCCGTGGTGTCAGACGGGATGCTGTTTGTCAATTCAGGTTATGGAATGTTTGGGGAGATGGCGGGCAACCTTCTTTTAGCATTTGAAGTTACAGGGAGTTCCACACCCTAGCCTGGATGGGATAAAGAAGTATTTCCGTTCCCAGGCGGCAGATGAGTTTGTGGTAAGCATGCGCGAAAGACTTGCTAGCCATTGATGCTGGTTACTGATCTGGTTTCGGAAAATTTTTCTGCCATGAGCTCCAGGATCTTCCCGGATTCGCTCTCCGAACTCACCAGGTCCTGGAGGCTTACCTGATTCAGCAGCTGGTCCACGGTAAGCTGGACCATTTGCCAGAGGGACCGGGCCGAACAATCCACCGAATTGGTACAAAATTTTAAAGCTCCTGCATGAGACCCACAATACTTTGAGTTAAAAAGGGACCCACCAAGGGCCTTCAGAGCATGGTTGATATTGATGTCCCTGGCGGCCTTAGCCAGGACGTAACCTCCCTTGTAACCCGGTGTGCTGTTTATAAATCCTTCCATCCTCAGAATTCTGGTCAGTTTGGCAACATAGTGGCTGCTCAATCCTTCTGCTTCACTGAGCCGGGGAATGCTCAGGCCTTCTTCGTTATGGCAACGGGCGATGCGTATCAATATGCGCAATCCGTATTCTTCCTGGGCTGTTATTTTCATAAATTTTCTGATTCGGTTTGTGAATACAAGGGATCTGCCTGGTATTTCTCTGCAAAAAGTTTCCTTAACATGTCTCTGGTCCCGGCGGATTGTTTCTTTGAACCATTTTCATTGTACCACCGGATCAACTGGTCAGCAATTTGAGCTGCAGTCATCCGCTCTATCTGGTAGCGATGCAATATGTGGATCAATTGTCCATTTTTAAATAAAGCAATATTGGGGGATGAAGGCGTCTTGCCGGAAAGATATCTTTCACGGAAATGGGAGACGGCCTCCTTTTCCATACCTGCAAACAGCGTCACCCGCGCATCCGGGATAACCTCATTGAGCAGGGACAGGATGGCTCCCGGCCTTGCCGCTTTCGCCGAACATCCGCATACAGAATTCAGTACTACCAGCACCAGGCTGTCATCCTTGCGGTTCAACGCACCATCCACCTGTTGGGGACTCAGCAACTGATCAAAACCTGCAAAGACCAGTTCTTCCCGGTAGGGGGCGACTATGGTTTCCGGATAACTGGGTCCGTTATTTCCCATCAAACTACTGATACTTATCTGTGGCATTTCTACTGATTAATATTACTCTTGTTGTCCTGATTCATGCAACAGCTTTGTTACATCATTCCTAACTCCAGCCTGGCCTCTTCGCTCATCATGGTCTTGTCCCAGGGTGGTGTCCAGGTTACGGCCACATGGACTTCATTCACGCCCTCCAGCTGCCTGATTTTCTGATCCACCTCTACCGGAATAGTCTGTGCGGCAGGGCAGCTGGGCGCCGTGAGCGTCATTACGACCTGGACATTGTTCAAAGGCAAGATACTGACTTCGTAAATCAAGCCCAGCGAATAGATATTGACCGGGATTTCCGGATCAAAAATCGTTTGCAGGGTGTCGATGACCTGCTGTTTTAAAGCTTCGCTATCCATTGTTCTTCACGGTTGCCTCATGTTTAATTTTATAGGCCAGGGCAAAATGCTTCATTTGTTTGACCATTGACAACAGCCCATTCGAACGCGTCTGGGCAAGGTGGGTGGTCATGCCAATCTGATCAATGAACAGGAGCGGTGCCTGGATGATCTCCTCGGGGGTATGGCCCGACAGTACACGTATAAGCATACTGATCAATCCTTTTACGATCACGGCATCACTTTCTGCGCAGTAGAAAACTTTTCCATCCCTGAAATCTGTAACAAGCCAGACCGTAGACTGGCACCCGCGAACCTTGTTGTCTTCCCTTTTATATTTTTCCTCCAGCGGTTCAAGCTTCTTACCCAGATCAATGATATATTCATATTTGTCGTCCCAGGAATCAAAAAGGGCAAATTCCTCAACGATCTCTTTTTCGGTTTCCGGTATGGTCTGTAATTCATTCATGGATCAGGATAACATCTTAATCGTTTTCTGTAGACCGAGGATCAGCTCATCAATTTCCTCCCTGGTATTGTACATAGCCAGCGAAACCCGCGTCGTACCGGGAATCCCGAAACGGTGCATCAGGGGTTCTGCGCAGTGATGTCCGGTCCTGACGGCAATCCCGCGATTGTCCAGTAATATGCCGATATCCTGCGGATGAATGCCCTCTATAACAAAAGAAATAACACTCAGTTTTTCCTTTGCCCTGCCAATGATCCGCAGTCCCGGCAGCTGCTCCAGCCTGCCTGTGGCGTAGGCCAGCAGGTCCTCCTCGTGTTTGCGAATCTTTACCTTCCCGGTATCTTTAACAAATTGAAGGGCGGTTTTAAAAGCAATGGTATCTGCAATATTCGGCGTACCAGCCTCAAACTTGTAAGGCAGGTCGTTATAAGTCGTCCTTTCAAAAGTTACTTCCTTAATCATTTCACCGCCACCCTGAAATACCGGAATTGACTCCAGTAAATGCTTTTTTCCGTACAATACGCCAACGCCGGTTGGGCCGTAGACTTTATGAGAGGAAAACGCAAAGAAATCACAGTCCAGATGCTGCACGTCTATATCAAGGTGAACGGCTGACTGTGCGCCATCCACCACTACGACAGCGCCTGCCTGGTGGGCCAGTTCTACGATCCTCTTCACCGGGTTGATGGTACCCAGTGCATTGGATGCATGACCTACAGAAACCAGCCTCGTCCGGGGGCTCAGTAATTTTTCATAGGCCTCCATGAGCAGTTCACCATCTTCTGAGATGGGGATTATTTTCAGTACAGCATTCTTTTCTCCGCAAAGAATCTGCCAGGGGACAATGTTAGAATGATGTTCCATGGTCGAGATGATGATCTCATCCCCTTTGCGGATATTCTGTCGCCCCCAGGTATAGGACACCAGGTTGATACCTTCTGTAGTTCCTCGTGTGAAAATGATCTCCTCCCGGGCAGAAGCGTGTATGAATTCCTTTACTGCGTCCCGGGTTGCCTCAAAAGCGGCAGTGGCTTCTTCAGCCAGCGTGTGTATCCCCCGGTGAATATTGGCGTTGTACCCGGAATAATAATCCACCAGGGCGTCAATGACCGCCTGTGGCTTCTGGGAAGTCGCAGCATTATCCATATAGATCAGGGGCCGGCCTTTCACCTCCCTTAAAAGAACCGGGAAATGTCGCCGTATGGATTGGACGTCGAGCCGGTCGGAAATGGTCGCTGTGTGTATCATGCTGCATCAATTTCTAATCGTTCCGAAATCAGATGGTCTACATAAGCGCGGATATGGGGTAGCCTGATATTTTCCAGAATGTCGAGGGCAAACGCGCGCAGAAGCAGTGCCCTTGCATTTTCCTTGCTTAAACCTCTTGAACGCAGGTAGAAAAGGGCTTCTTCATCCAGGCTGCCCACCGTACATCCATGAGAACATTTTACGTCGTCAGCGAAGATTTCCAGTTGCGGCTTGGAATTCACGGAAGCCTCATCGGAGACCAGCACATTCTTGTTTGACTGGTATGCATTTGTTTTCTGGGCATCCTTGCGGACAAAAATCTTTCCGTTGAACACTGCTGCCGCCCTGCCACCTACAACGCCTTTGTAGAGCTCATTGCTGAAACAACTGGGCTGCGCATTATCAACAACCGTATGATTGTCTACGTGGGCATCTCCCTGCAGACAATACAGACCATACAAATGGGACTCGCAATGATCCGCATCCAGGACGGTGTTCAGATTATTGCGGACAATAGAGCCGTTGAGTGAAATGACTACCGAATGGGTATAGCTTTTCCCCGTCTGGCGTATATGCGCCGTGCTCACCTGGCTGGCCTTATCACCATCATTCTGGATTTTATAATACTCAACATGGGCATCCTTCTCCACAACGATCTCAATCACCTGATTGGTCAGGCTTTCGAGGTTGCCGAGTGTAGAAAATGTTTCGCAGATCTTAAGACTTGCCTGCTCGCTGACAAATACCAGGCTTCTGGGCAAGGAAAAACAGTTGCCCTGCCGCGCATCTGAAACATGGTAGATATATACAGGATGCTCGGTCGCCTTTCCCTTTGGAACCTGGATAAATACACCTCCATGCACAAACGCAGTATTCAGGGCGTTGATACCATCCTTCAGGTACTGGCCACTATGCCCCAGGTGCCTGGCCACCAAACCGCTGAATTGATTTTGGGCAGCTTCCTCCAGAGGCAGCACTGTGAGATGCCTTGAACGTACAACAGAATGTTCGGGTGAAAATACTCCATTGATAAAGAATAAGGTATTTGCCTCCTCATGGCCCGGGATTCGTACAGGCTCTAGGTCACTCCCTGTAACTGTGTTGTCTGAAGGCCTGAGCGAAATCCGGTATTCCCTGTTGAAAAGTCCGGCAACCCGGGTATACTTCCACTCTTCATGCCTGGTCGTGGGGATGCCCATCTGGGTAAATGCCGCAAATGCCTGTTTGCGGATTCCTTCCAGGCCACTTCCCGCCCCCGCGGACTGCAACAGATCAAACTGATCCTTAAAATATGCTATACCGTTGTTCATGTTTCTTAGTCTTGTACAGGTTTGGATGTTGCTAAATACTTCTGTCTACACTTCTTCACCCACCCCTACTCCGTTTTTGATAAATTCGTATCCTCTTTCTTCGAGTTCAATAGCCAGTTCTTTTGTTCCTGATTTCACTATACGGCCGTTGTAAAGCACGTGCACAAAATCGGGTACTATATATTCAAGCAGACGCTGGTAATGGGTCACGACCAAAACCGCGTTGTCTTTTGTGCGCAATTTGTTGACCCCGTTCGCCACAATCCGAATGGCATCAATATCGAGCCCGGAGTCTGTTTCATCCAATATCGCCAGTCTGGGTTGCAGCATGGCCATCTGGAAAATCTCATTACGTTTTTTTTCACCGCCGGAAAATCCTTCATTCAGGGAACGACTCAACAAAGACTGGTCTATATTGACCAGGGCCATCTTCTCCTTCATCAGTTTCAGGAAGGTTACAGCGTCAAGAGCCTGCTGGCCGCGGTGTTTGCGGATTTCATTCACTGCCGTCTTGATGAAATTGGTTGTGCTAAGACCGGGAATTTCTACCGGATATTGAAAGGCGAGGAACAATCCTTCCCTGGCGCGGTCCTCCGGGGAAAGTTCCAGGAGATCTTTTCCCAGGTATTGCACTGAACCGCCGGTCACTTCATAATTTTCCCTTCCTGCCAGTACTGAAGCCAGTGTGCTCTTTCCGGAACCATTTGGCCCCATGATGGCGTGCACTTCTCCTTCCTTAATGTTCAGGTCGATCCCGTGCAGGATTTCCCTGTCTTCAATTCCTGCTTTTAAATTCCGAATTTGTAGCATGTTTGATTGATTTGTGGACCGGACTCCCGCAGACCCGGATAGGAGAACGATCGTTTCACAGAATTTGGTGTTTCCGAACAATCTGCTGAATCCCTGATCCTCTTACTTTTATATTATAGACTGTTTTTCAAAATTTTTACCCGACACTTCCTTCCAGGCTGATGGCCAGAAGTTTCCTTGCTTCCACGGCAAATTCCATAGGAAGCTGATTCATCACCTCATTGGCAAACCCGTTGATGATGAGTGCAACTGCCGTTTCGGTGTCTATTCCCCGCTGGTTACAGTAAAATATCTGGTCTTCACCAATCTTGGACGTGGTTGCCTCATGCTCCACAGTGGCCGAGTTGTTCTTAACTTCTATGTAGGGAAAGGTGTGCGCTCCACACCGGTCCCCGAGCAAAAGAGAATCGCACTGCGAAAAATTGCGGGCATTTTCGGCCTTCCTGTTCACATGCACCAGGCCCCGGTAACTGTTGTTGCTTACACCCGCTGAAATGCCCTTGGATACTATCCGGCTTCTGGTATTCTTTCCAAGATGCATCATTTTGGTCCCGGTGTCGGCCTGCTGGTGGTGATTGGTAACAGCAACGGAATAGAATTCGCCGGCAGAATAGTCCCCTTTTAAGATGACGCTGGGGTATTTCCAGGTAATGGCCGATCCGGTCTCCACCTGTGTCCAGGAAATCTTTGAATGGTCGCCCTGGCAGATGCCTCTTTTGGTTACAAAATTGTATATACCACCCCGGCCTTCCTTGTCTCCCGGATACCAGTTTTGAACGGTGGAATATTTGATTTCTGCCTTCTCCAGGGCGATCAGTTCAACCACCGCGGCATGCAGCTGGTTTTCATCGCGCATGGGGGCCGTACAGCCCTCCAGGTAACTTACATAACTGCCTTCCTCAGCCACAATCAGGGTTCTTTCGAATTGTCCCGTGTTTTCGGCATTAATCCGGAAGTAGGTCGACAATTCCATGGGGCAACGTACACCCCTGGGGATATAACAAAAGGAGCCATCACTGAATACCGCAGAATTTAGGGAGGCAAAATAGTTGTCTGTGGATGGAACTACCGTACCCAGGTATTTTCTAACCAGTTCGGGATGCTCCTGAATGGCTTCACTCATCGAGCAAAAGACAATCCCGAGATCAGCCAGCTGCTCCTTAAAAGTCGTTGCAATGGAAATACTGTCGATAACAGCATCGACAGCCACACCTGACAGTCTTTTTTGTTCCTCCAGGGAAATGCCCAGGCGGTCAAATGTCCGCTTGAGTTCCGGATCGATCTCATCCAGGCTGTTCAGCCTGAGTTTTTTCTTCGGGGCCGAATAAAAAATGATATCCTGGAAATCAATGGGGGGATAAGTCACATTCGGCCACTTGGGTTCTTCCATTTTTAGCCACTGCCTGTAGGCTTTGAGCCTCCATTCCAGCATCCACTCAGGCTCTTTCTTCCTGTCGGAAATAAACCTTATGGTATCCTCACTGAGTCCTTTTGGTGCCTCATCCGCCTCGATATCGCTGACAAATCCGTATTTATAATCGGTCAGGACGGTTTGTTCAATAGTGCTGAGGACTTCATTCATGGTTCTCGCTTTTTTGATTACTTTTGCAACTACAAAATTACAGGTTTATTTATACAAAAAAGTATAAATAACCAGCTTCAGCTTCCCTTTAAACATATTTTTAATTCTAATAGGTTTCCTGCCCCGAAGGCTGATAATTCGGCTTTTTCCTGATATTCCACCCCATCATCCTCCCTTCTGATTTATAAGTGGTTATAGACTAAACTGTTATAAAAAAGTTATAAGCCTAAACAGCATTAATCCCGCTTGATGATACGCCTTCTAAACAGAAGAAAACATTATGTCATGAAAAAGCTATTTATCGGAGTCTTTCTCCTGACAATGGCCCTGGGCGCCGGTGCCCAGCACGTCATTCATGGAGGGGGAGGAGTGGTATACGGGAGACCCCGGGTCGTCGGGCTGGGCGCTTACGTGCCATTTTATTCGTATCCTTATTTTGGATTCTATCCCTATTACTACCCATACGGTCCAGGCTATGGTTACCGGCCTTCCAGGCTGACCCTGCAGATTGAGGATATCAGGAGGGATTATCAGGACAAGATCCGTTCTGCCAGGCATGATAAAACCCTAAGCCGGGATGAGAAAAAGGCTACAGTGCAAGCCCTGAAGGAAGAAAGGGACAAAAAGATCGGGGACCTCAGGAACAATTATTACAAGCACTGATCAAAAGTCCCTCCCGAAAGGGGCCCTTACGCAATACCAAAAGAGAGCAGGGAGTCGGACCGCTTATTCTTAGTCAGCGGCAAATTTTGATTATCTGAAGACCTTATCAGGTGTGACTATTGATCCGGTCAAACAGTTCTTCCCTTTTCCCCCTGAGGCCGACCGCCTGGCCGACCGCAATTTCTTGCTGGTCAAGCTCAAGTGCCTCCATAGCGGCCTTGATAAATTCGCTGACAGGCATACCCCCATGGGTAAGCGATTTGTCTGCCCGCCGGTCATGTCCCAGTTCGGTGTCTACGGCCGGAGGAATGATCTCGAATACCTTCACGGATTTGCTCTTAAGCTGGTGACGGAGCGAAAGGGTAATTGAATGAACTGCTGCCTTTGTTGCGCAGTAAACCGGCATGAATGCAATGGGGACAAAGGCCAGACCTGAGGAAATGTTGATGATCGCTGGCTGGGCCCTGGCGGAGAGATGGTCAGCGAACAGGGAGGCCAGGTGAATGGGCGCAACGAGGTTGATTTCGATTTCCGAATGTATCCGCTCCAGGTCGACTTCCCTGGTCAGGTTGGCCACCAGCTGCACGCCTGCATTGTTAATCAAAACATTGGTTTCCGGGTGTTCCTGAACGACCTGGTTGAACAGGGATCTTCGGTCTTCAGGATGTGAAATATCACAGGGAACAGTGACAATGTCGCTGAATCTTTCCTTAATCTGTTGCAACCGGTCCTTTCTCCTGCCGCAAATGATGACCTTGCTGCCTGATAGGAGGAATTGCTCGGCAAATGCAAGCCCGATGCCTGAAGTTCCTCCGGTAATCAATATGGTATTACCAGATAAATTCATAAGAATAATTTCAAATTGTTCAGAATTATCACGAGGCAAATAGCCTCCCGGCTATTCCTAAACGGTTCTGTCTAAAGAAAGTTTAATCCCATTTGCGGATTGCCTATTTTCTCCCCACCAGGCAGAGCCTCTGATTTTCAGGGAAGGTGGATCAGTCTTCCGGAACTGGTGATCAGGGTATCAATCTTGGTCGGATTGCCCTGGTAATAGAGGTTACCCAGGTAAACGATGTCTGCTCTCAACTGCCCGGATACATTTACATAGCTGTCGCGGACACTCTTTTGGTCAACATAAACATCGACTGCCGAGAGGTTGATCAGGTTCACCGACCCTGCTTCGGCACAATAAACAGAAACAGCCGTGGCCTGGCCCGAAACAGTGATGGTCGCATTGGCGTTGCGGACGTTTGCACGGAACAGGCCACAGTTAACCATAAGGTTGACGGAACCTGTTCCGGTCCAGGAATCAACAGTAAACTCGCCGGCATTCAGGGTATTGGTTGACGTGATGTTGCCAGCCCCGTAATAGGTAATGTATTGCAGCCGGCTGGTGGCCACATATACATTGATCACGTATCCGGGATCCCTCAGGAAATTGCACCCGTTCCGGTTTTCAATCGTCAGGGTGCC
>Ga0318562_10000043_pt1 | contig 57327 bp, 62 predicted proteins | sample GRESIP066b5f18_FD_203688 | JGI IMG/M metagenome (GOLD analysis project Ga0318562, IMG submission 203688) | Tropical soil microbial communities from Luquillo Experimental Forest, Puerto Rico - GRE.SIPMG.066b5f18 | ecosystem: Environmental > Terrestrial > Soil > Tropical forest > Bulk soil... | reverse complement strand
ACCCTCTCCCACAAGGGGAGAGGGGGTAAAAGACAAGTAGGTTTTAAATACACAATGGCAAGTTTTTTCTAAAAGTATCAATCTGGATTTTCTCCCTCTCCCCTTGTGGGAGAGGGTTGGGGAGAGGGGAATTCTAGAGAACTAGGAAAGAATCAAACAGATGAGTTTATTGTGGCATCATTTTCGCTTTAAACGACAGCCCGTTATTGGGGCTTATATTTTAGTAAAACCCCTCACCCCAACCCTCTCCCGCAAGGGGAGAGGGGGTCAAAGATAAGTGGGGTTTTAAATACACAAGGGCAAGTCTTCTCCGAAAGTTCCCACCAAACGAATTTCAGGTTTTAGCATCACGCCAAATTTATCCCAAACAGCTTTTTGAGCTGTGCCTGCTATGTGTAAAATATCTTCAGCCGTTGCGCCGCCGTTATTTACTATAAAATTAGCATGGAGGGGCGATATTTGAGCACTCTTATATGACGAGCCTTTTAGAGAGCAATTTTCGATTAATTGGGCCGCAAAAAGTGGATGGGGATTTTTAAAAAAAGATCCGGCAGAGGCTGTACTTGGTTGTGAAGCTTTTCTTTTGAGGCGATATTCTTGTACTTGTTGTAATAAATCTGCTACTGGCCTCAGTTGATTTTTATCATAAGCCAAATCAGCCCTGGTAATAATTAGATTAGTAGGCAAATTACTCGCGCGATAACTAAATTTAATATCTTTTTGTTCAAATACTACTGCTCGGCCATCTTGTATGCCATAAATGCGATTCACAGCGTCTTTGATTTCTCCGAGTCTTGTGCCAGCATTCATGCGTAAAGCACCACCGACGAGGCCTGGTGTTCCACTCCAGCCTACTGCGTGAGTCCAGCCAAGATTAACAGCTATTTTGGTGAGTTTGGCAAAAGAAGAAGCGGCGCCAACACAAAGATTAAGGCCGGTTGCTTCTTGGTTAATATAATCAAAACTAGGCCCAAGTTTAACAACAACGCCATCAAAGCCTTGATCGCTAAAGAGCGTATTTGAGCCACCGCTTATGATATGAAGATTAGTCGTATGCTCGTTGCAAGCTCTTTGCAGCAAGCAAAGCTCTTCTTCGTTATGGCATACGACAAAATATCGAGCATAACCACCGACTTTGAGGGTCGAGAAAGGAGCGAGCGAAGTGTTTTCACGGGTTTCTAATTTTTTTAATAAAGCTACTAGAGCACTCATAGCCAAGCCCCATGAATCTGTTCAAGTAGCGCCACTATTTTGGGACCAGCGCTGGTAATAGAGCCTGCCCCAAGCGTCAGAACGACGTCATTTTTTTCGGTAAGTTCAGCTATTTTATGAGCACCCTCTTCGATATTTTTGGCGTGTAGTGCACGAAATTTGGTCGTTTCTTCTATTTTTTGGATGAGTACTTCAGATGTTATTCCAACAATAGGTTGTTCTTGGGCAGCATAAATATCGGTAATTACCAAAGAATCACAGTCGCTAAAGCAGCCAGAAAACTCATGCATTAAGTCTTGGGTACGTGAATAACGATGAGGTTGAAAAAGCACACGAATTTTCTGTTGCGAAAAAGATTTTCGTGCTGCTTTAAGCACAGCTTTAATTTCGGTGGGATGATGCGCATAATCATCGATGACCATGAAATTTTTGTTAACACAAACCGGAGTAAAGCGTCTTTTGACGCCGTTAAAAAGCGTTAGGGCAGGGGCTAGCTGAGGTGCCTCGATGCCTAACTCTTCTAGGACAGCAATAGCTGCAAGCGTATTTAAAATATTATGATCGCCGACCATGTGAGTAATAAAATTACAAACAAAATTTCCCTGCTTATATAAATCAAAACTCGTAGCAAAAGCCTGGGTCTTGACGTTGCGCGCAGAATATAAAGCATCAGGATTAAAGCCATAGGTAGCTATGCGACGGTTGAGGGACCCAACGATTTTTTGAATCTCAGGATCATCAACACAAAGCACAGCCAAGCCATAAAAGGGCAAAGAATCCAAAAAGAGTGCAAACTGCTCACGAATTTGTTCTAAACCGCCCTGATAAAAATCTAAGTGATCGGCGTCTATATTAGTAACAACAGCGATAGTGGGGGATAAATGCAAAAAAGTCCCGTCTGATTCGTCAGCTTCGGTGACCATAAATTGGCTGAGACCAACAATAGCATTGGTGCCAAAATGATTGACGATGCCACCTATAACAACCGTTGGATCCAAGCCCAGACCGTGCATGAGTGTCCCTATGAGGCTTGTCGTGGTGGTTTTCCCATGCGTTCCTGCAACAGCAATACCGCAGCGAAGACGCATAAGTTCAGCGAGCATAAGAGCTCGTGGAATTATTGGTATATGATGCTCACGGGCCCACGCTAATTCAGGGTTATCAGGCTTGATAGCCGACGAGTAAACCATGAGTTGAGCATCGCCTACGTGCTTTTGATCATGGCCAATAAAAATTTGGGCACCTAAGGCTCTTAAGTTAAGCGTCTCACTACTTTCATGTAAGTCAGAGCCGGTAATTTTAAAACCTGAGGCAATAAGAACACGAGCAATACCGCTCATGCCTATACCGCCGATACCAACCAGATGTATACGCTGGATGCGGCCTCTAAAAATTGAATTTATTGACATTCTTTTAACACCGTTTCGACAATAATTGCCGCAGCCCGAGGCTTTGCCATAGCTTGAGCATGGGTACTTATTATCTCTAATTTGTTCTTATTTTCGTAAAAATTCTTAATAATCTGGGATAATTCATAGGAAAAATTTTCTTGTTCTTCAAGCATGAGGCTTGCATGATTTTGCACGAGCGCACGTGCATTCTCTCTTTGATGGCCGTTAGCAAATCTATAGGGTATCAAAATAGCCGGCATTCCTGCAGCCATTATTTCTGCAGCAACCGTGGCCCCTGCGCGGGAAATAAGTAAATCATGAGTTTTAAAAGCTTCAGGCATATTGTCTATGAAGCTTAAAACCTGAGCTTTAGTATGAGAATTTTCATAGCTTTGAGCAACATGTGCCTGCTTATTTTCCCCGCATTGATGGGTTATGCTCAGGAGTGGACAATGCTGTCTTAAGAGCGCCATGGCTTGAGGGACATGAGTATTAATATAAGACGCTCCCATGCTGCCTCCACTTACTAATATATTTAATCCAACTTTATGCTCAAAGATTTTTGGTGCGAGCGCAAAAAACTCTTTTCTTACGGGGTTGCCGCTCAAAATAATTTTAGACTCAGGGAAAAAAGCCCTGCTTTCTTTAAAGCTTGTAAAAATTTTATGAGCGATTTTAGCGAGTATCTTATTAGCCAATCCAGGTACGACGTTTTGCTCGCAAATAAAGCGCTTAATACCGAGCATAAAACTTGCCATAAGCATAGGTGCAGACACATAGCCACCGACACCAACAACGGCGTCAGGTTTGTTTTTAAGTAAAAACCAGCAGGATTTAAGAAGAGCGAGCGTCAAAAAATAGAGCGCATAAAGCTTATGGACAAAAGTCTGGCCGACTATCTTATGAGTGCGTAGCCCTAAAAAAGTGAAGCCAAATTTTTGGGCGAGCTTTTCTTCAAGGCCGTTTTTGTTGCCAACATAAGTTATTTTTATGCCCGGGTCCTGAGCTTTAAATTCTTTGGCGATCTCAAGGGCAGGAAAAATATGACCACCAGTTCCACCACCAGTAATTATTATATGCACTTATATATTCTCCACGAGCGTCCTAAAAAGCTTGCCACGTTCAGTGTAATCTTTAAATTGGTCATAACTGGCACAGCCTGGGCTTAACAAAATCGTATCACCTGCTATAGCGTGTTCTTGTGCCGATTTAAAAGCAGCGGCAAGATTAGTATAGGGCCGTGCCTTTGGTGTATCTAAAGCATGTATAATTTCAGAAGTAGCTTCACCAAATACATAATAGCTATGTATTTTAGGAAAATATTCAGGTTTAAGAGCCGAAAAATCCTCGCCTTTAGCCTTTCCGCCCAATAACAGATGCACGGGGCCTTCGCTCAATGACAAAGCTTTAGTAACCGCAACTACCGTCGTGCCTTTAGAGTCGTTAATATAAGCAATATTATTTTTGCGCCCAACCAATTCACAGCGATGTGGAAGGGGGGTGTATGAATTTAATCCTGAAAAAATATGCTCGGTACTTATGCCCAGGGCTTGGGTAAGCAAGAAAGCAGCGAGCGCGTTTTCCTGGTTATGTGTGCCGTGGATAGTAATTTTTTCTAGTAAAAAAATATCTTGGTGATCAAAAAATTTAACGCCTAATTTGTTGGTCACTAAATTTTGTAAATCATGATTGATTATACTGATATTATGGGTTGGTTTTAAGAGATCGAGTATTTTTAATTTGGCTTGCTGGTATTTGTATATATTATCATATCTATCAAGATGATCTGGAGTAATATTTAATAAGACAGCCGCGTCAAGTTTTAAATTATGAGTATTTTCTAATTGAAAGCTCGAGAGTTCGATTACCAGGTAATCTATAATTTCTTGCTGGGCCTTAAGCGCTAATTCGCACAAAGGCACACCGAGATTGCCGCATGCAAAAGCCCGCATCTTTGCCGTGCGCAGAATATGCTCTATCATGACAGTAGTCGTTGATTTACCGTTGGTTCCGGTTATGCCGATTATTTTAAGTTTGGGTAAATTACTCAAAAATTTATAGGCACAATCGATTTCACTCATGATTTTTAAGCCACTTTCGCGTGCTTGTTTAATAAGCTCGTGCTCTAAAGAAACACCAGGCGATAAAATAAGAGCTTCATAATTAGCCAAAGCCAAAGAAGGGGCTTGGCCAAAACTCGTAACAAGGCGCTCGTGGCCAACGAGATCAGAATTTTTATAATAACTTAGGTGCGGCTCATGCTGATCATCGAAAAGTTCAACGTGGGCGCCATGGTGAAGTAAAAGCTTGGCTGCAGCAATGCCAGAGCGTCCCGCACCGACGATAAGATAAGTGAGCATAGTAAGTTACCTGAGCTTCAAAGATAAAAGTGTTAACAAAGCTAATAGACCACTAATAATCCAAAAACGTACGATAATCTTTGGCTCAGCCCAACCTAGTAACTCAAAATGATGATGCAATGGAGCCATTTTAAAAACACGTTTTTTGCGCAGCTTAAAAGACATAACTTGGATAATAACGCTGAGCGTTTCAACCAAAAATACGCCGTTAAGTAACGCTGATAGGAGCTCGTTTTTGGTTAGTATAGCAAGCATACCTAAAGCCCCACCTAAAGCCAAAGAGCCCACATCGCCCATGAAGATCGCGGCTGGATAGGTATTAAACCACAAAAAGCCAATGCCAGCTCCAATGAGAGCGGCACAAAAAACCGAGAGCTCAGAAGCCCCATCAACGCGCGGGATTTTAAGATAATGGGCAATATTAAAATCCCCAACCGTGGTACCTGCAAGATAGGCAAGAATTAAGAAAACAAAAGCGCTGGTAATAACCGGGCCAATGGCCAGACCATCCAGGCCATCGGTTAAATTAACGCTATTGGAAGTTCCGACAATAATAAAAACGGCAAAAAGTATATAAAGCCATGAGGGTAGATCGAGTGAAAATTTAGTAACTGCAACAAAGGGAATGCTCAGCGCCGAAGAGTAGGGCAGGCTTGAAAAATCCATGTGATAAATAAGTAAAGCAGACAGGCTTATAAATAATTGGCCTATTAATTTGCCGCGAGCACTGAGGCCAATGCTATTACTTTTGGTAATTTTCTTAAGATCATCAACCATGCCTATAAAGCCAAAGCCCACTAAGACATACATCAAAAGCCATAGACCTACGTGACTCAGATCTCCCCATAAGAGACAAGAAACTACGGTTGCTATTATTATTAAGAGTCCGCCCATGGTCGGCGTACCGGTTTTTTTAAGATGAGCCTGAGGACCATCGTCTCTGACGCTTTGTCCAAAACTTAAAGCGCTGAGTTTTTTTATAAATATGGGATAAATAATAAAGCTAATAAGTCCTGCCGTAAGCGCTGCCATGACAATACGAAAACTGGGATAACGCAGAACGTTGAGCCAACTAATACTTTCATGAAAAGGATATAATAAATTATAAAACACAAAAGTCCCCGATCTAAAAATGAGTCAAAGCCTGAACGATCACGGCCATATTTGATGAAAAAGAGCCCTTAATAAAGACAGCATCACCCGCATGTATGAGTGCTTTAAGAGGCTCGATAAGTTGCATTGGTGAAGCGTGAAATATTATTTTCTCAGCCTCAAAACCAGCATGCTGTGCGCCTTTTACAACAGGCCGTGCTTCATCTTTGCAAACCAAGATATAAGCAAAATGCTGGGCCAATAATTCCCCGAGTTCAAAATGAGCTTTAAAGCTCTCTTTACCCAACTCACCCATGGCACCAACGACAGCAATGCGTCTTGTCGCTTTAAGTTCACATGTCGCTTGGATGCCTGCTCTCATCGAAGCGGGATTGGCGTTATAGCCGTCGTTAATAATTAAAATATCTTTATGTTTGCTGATACTTAAGCGCCCAGATGTCAAAGTCATCGAAGCTATGCCTAAAGCTGCTTCTTCAACATCAAGTCCTAAGGCATGAATTACGGCGAGTGCCGCTGCGACGTTGCTGGCTTGGTGAGCACCAGGGAGAGGGCATAAAACTTTAAGGGCTTTATTATTTTTTATTTGTAAAATTATTTCTTGAGTATTTGTTTCTAAGTTATAGGGCTTACGCTCAAGAATCCTCAGCTCGGCTTGTGAAGATGAACCAAAGCGGGTTACCTGCGCAAAGTAACGCTTAGAAGCCTCGGTTTTTATGCGCTCATCATCAAGATTTACGACAGCGTGGCCGTGGTTCATAAGAGCATCAAAAAGCTCGGCTTTGGCTCTTTGCACGCCATCTATGCCGTCAGAAAAAAAGCCTTCATGGGCTGTGCTAATATTAGTAACGAGACCGCAGGTTGGTTCAACTATTTTACATAATTGCGCTATTTCACCAGCATGATTCATGCCCATTTCGAAGAGGGCAATTTTATGCTCAGGCTTGACTTCGAGCGCGCTTTGGGGAACGCCAAAATGATTATTTTTGTTACCAGCACTCGCAAACACGCAATCTGCTCCCAAAACTCTAATTAAAGCACTTTTGAGCATTTCTTTAGTAGTAGTTTTGCCATTAGAGCCTGTGAGCGCTAATTTTTGCGCGGGCATACTGCGCAGATGCGCACGAGCAGCATGGGAAAAAGTTTCAAGCGGGTCATCGACCAAGATAAGAGCGCGATCATGAAACTTGGCACTTTGGGGATGATTTTTTTGTGCAATTACAACGCGCGCTCCCCGGGCAAAAGCCATGTCGATAAAATCATGACCGTCGGCAAGCTCGCCTTTTATGGCAAAAAAAATGCTGTCGTGAGGCGTACTACGGGAATCAATGCTCAAAGCTACCTGCTCGGGCCAGCGCCAAGCATGCGTGAGAAATACCGGTTCATGGCCAAATAAGCCATGAGCTATATTCGAGCTTATATATGCATGAGTCATAGGCTACCTGCTAGTGCGAGAGCTTTGTTGTAATCAGAAAAGCTTAACCGGCTTTCGCCATAGATTTGATAATCTTCATGGCCTTTTCCTGCGATCAGTACCAGATCATGAGGCGTGGCGCTTAAGAGCGCTTTTCTAATAGCCTCTTCACGGTCAGGAATTTCATAAAACTTATGATCTTGTATTATAGCCCGGCGAATAGCTTGGGCATCTTCGTTACGAGGATTGTCATCGGTAACTATAACAAGATCAGCAAGCTCTTGGGCTATATTTCCCATAAGAGGGCGCTTATAAGCATCACGCTCACCGCCGCAACCAAAGACAAGAATTATACGAGAACTGCATAATTTTCTCACTGTTTTGAGTACCGAAGCTAAAGCATCCGGGGTATGAGCAAAATCGATAAAAATTTGACAGTGTGAGTTAGGAACTGCTTGAAGACGTCCCGGTATAGGAAGACAAAGTCTCAGGCCCTCTTCGATAAATTCTGGCTTTATCCCCATATTTCGGGCAATTTCACAGGCTAAAGCCGCGTTATTAACCTGAAAATCCCCCGGCAAACTTAGACCTGCTGGTTTAAGTTCGGAGTTATATTTAAATAAATTAGGCAACTTTTCAACGCTGTGATCAAAATCATGATGGTCAGGTATAATTTTATAAGTATGCTCAGAAGCAAGGTCATCAAAAAGTTTTTGTTTAGCTTTTATATAATTAGATTTGGTCTGATGAAAATCCAAGTGATCTTGGCCAATATTAGTTAAACCCACAGCCGCAAAATTAAGCCCACTGACACGCTCAAGCGCTAAGCCATGAGAAGATGCTTCTAAGATCACATGACTTGTTTGATTTGACGCCATATGCGCCAAAGTGCGGCTTAGAAATTCTGCTTCCATAGTCGTGTGGCTCAGCGGCGTGAGTTGCCCCGGATCACCGACGCCCAGGGTGCCGATAATTTTGGGCTTAAAGCCAGCAGCTTTAAATATGCTGTGCAGCATAAAAGAAGAAGAAGTCTTACCGTTGGTGCCGGTGAGCGCAATAATTTTAATTTTATTGCTGGGAAATTCCCAAAAAGCCTCGCACAGTACCGAGAGTGCACGAGCACTATGAGCAGATCGTATAACCGGTATAGGCAAGTTATCAGAAAGATTAAAGCTTTGATCTATGACAACTGCACATGCCCCAAGACTCACCGCCTCGTGAATAAATTCGTGGCCATCGCGTGATTGCGCCGTGGCGCCTCTTTTAGCGACAAATAAGCTTTGAGGCGCGCATTGGGAAGATTGGGAAGTTATATTATTAACAACAACATCGCCCAAGCTTGAGTACTTAAGCGTCGTGCGAAGATAACTATTACTTTTTATGAGTGCTTCAAGTCTCATGGGCTTTGGTAGCATCAGGCAATTCTCCTCAAAGCCCTGAGCTTAGCGCTGCGTGCTCGTGGATTGTGAGCGAGTTCTTCTTCGCGAGCTACGAGAGGCTTTTTGGTGAGCAAGGCGAATTTTTTGCTCAGAGCGAGTTCTTTAAAAGTATGTTTGATCAAGCGATCTTCGCCGCTATGAAAAGATAAAAATACTATAACTCCACCGATCGATAAAAGCTCTGGTCCTTGTTGTAAAAGCGCTTTGAGTTCATCAAGTTCTTCGTTAACTGCCATACGTATGGCCTGAAAAGTTCTGGTCGCTGGATGTATTTTTTGCCATTTTTTTTGTCGCAAGGCGCTTAAGACTAAGCGAGAAAGCGCAAGTGTCGAGTTTTCAATGGGCCACGCTTTTTTAATATAAGAAGCGATCGCGCGACTTTTACGCTCACCGCCATAATTAAATAAAATATCAGCTATGTCTTTTTCACGAGTATTCTCAAGCCATTCATAAGCGCTCAAGCCTCTTTGCGGATCCATGCGCATGTCGATGGGGCCATCATTTTGGAAAGAAAAACCCCGACTGGCGTTATCTAGCTGGTGAGACGATACGCCCAGATCACAAATTATGCCATCGACGTGTGAGATGCCTTGTGTGAGCAGCGCTTGGGTAATGTGCGAAAAGGGCTGCTGAAATAAACTCACGGTGTTGGGGTACTTTTGAGCTACCCCCAAAGCCGCATCTTCCTGATGGGCGCGAGCATCTCGATCAAAAGCATAGACATGACCCTGAGGGCCTGCATGCTCGGCAAGTAAGGCCAAATGGCCCCCACCACCAGCGGTAGAATCGACCAAGATAAGCCGGTCTCCTCGAGGAAGAAAAGATATTATTTCATCGGCCATGACCGGAAGGTGACTAAATACTTTGTTCACTTTTTAAACCGAGTGTTTTATACCCAACAAATAGGTAATTAAGGGAGCACAAGAATGGTAAACACGTTCAAAACCTGGTGGCGCCGCTTAGCTCCACTACCTTTAGGCAAGTGGCTATTTAGCAAAGCCTTAGCGCTTTTGATACCCTATACGGGCACGATTTCTCCCTTCGTTCTAGAAGTGAGCCCCGGCTATGCCAGAGTACGCATGTCGGATAAGCGCCGTATAAGAAACCATCTAAGTTCTATCCATGCGCTTTCTTTAGCTAATCTTGGCGAGCTGACAACAGGTCTTGCGCTTCATTTTGCGCTCAAAGACCAGCAACGGGCCATATTAACTAATCTGAGCGCCGAATATCATAAAAAAGCCCGGGGCCCCATAACTGCCATTGCTTCTATAAAAAATTTAGACCAGGCATTGGTAGGGCCTATTGAAGTTAATGCGCAACTCTTTGATAAAAATCTTGTTTTGGTCACCAGTGTCAAAGCACTGTGGTTGGCATCTTAATAAAAAATAGCTAAGCCTCTAAAAGTGAGCGCTTATCTCATAAAATTGAAATTCCTGGCTTTTAAGCCGATGCTCAATAGGTAGTTGGTGTGCCTGCCAAAAGAGGTCCTATGGCTTGCCTCAAACATATTCCTGTTAGAAAAGAAGATGTTATAGAAATGCCCCACAGCACGATCACAGCTCATAAGAAGCCCGATCTAAATGAACCCTTGGGTAAAAAAAGTGAGCGGCCTGATATTTTAGCGAAACTTGTTCAAATAGAACAAGATATTATAGCTAAAGCCCGGGCCCAAGGGATTATTTAAGCAGATCTACGCTCTATGCCTCAAAGATTACAAGATGCTATGTTCTGCTCAACGTGGGTTTTGTAATTGGGAATATTTGATTGTGAAATAGTGCGTGTTTTTTGAAGTTGCTGCTTGCATGTTTGAGCGATTTCCTGTTAAACATATCCGCGCTCGTGGGGCGTTTTCAGAATTCATGATGTATTGTATGTAAAGGAGAATTACTAAAATGGTATCTCGTTCAGCAGAAAGGGCATTGACGCCCGCTCAAGAAAAAGAGCTTGCTAAGCTCCTTGAAGCTAAACGCACTGAATTAGTGGCCAAGCTCAAGACTCGCCGTCCCAGCGCCGCCTCCGAACAAATTCCGGGTGACGAAGCTGATCAAGCGGCAGATGACGCGGAAGTTTCTTTGGAAACCAGGCTCTTAGACCGTGATGCTAAGCTTTTGCGCGAAGTAGAGCGTGCGCTCGAAAAAGTTCACGATAACAGCTACGGTCTTTGCGAAGGCACCGACGAGCCTATAGGCTACGCGCGCCTTAAGCTAAGACCTTGGACACGCTATAGTGTGACCTACAAAGAAGAGCTCGAGCGTGAAGAAAAGCGCAGTGGGCGTGAATAATTTTTTTGTCTATTCTATCTCTTTGTTTTTACTAATATAATTTAAAAACGAAGAGATGGCTTATTCTTGTGTCTCTATAACATCCTGTTAATTCTGCAGAAAATATGAAAAATAGCCGAAGGTAATTTTCATTGCGTATCGTTGCTGTAAAAGCTAAGTCTTAAATAAGATCATTGTAACTATGCACAATGTGCTTTTACTTTTTAAGGAATAACAATGAAAAAGATAATTAATATGTTAGCTGTTTGTGCCGTCGCTCTTGCTCTCACCAATTGCGGGGATGGTAGTGGTCCAACTGCAGGTAGTATCATAGAAAAAGCTCTTAAATTTGGAAAAATAGGTCAAGATGCGGCCTCGCTCAAAGCGATAAATGATTTCTATACTGATGAGCAAAAAGCAAAGATCGAGAAACTTATTGAGGGAGCCTGTAATGCGGATGACCGCAAAATAATGGACGCCGTACTAGATTGTAAGATTGTTGCTAGAGAATCATTTGCAAAGAGCAACAAAGATAAAGCAGCTGAAAAAGTCGCTGGGAAAGCTTTTGCCAAATGCCAAGAAGGGAAGAAACTTGACGAAAAATGTGACCAAGTAATAGCTCCATTTTTGAAGGCATTTTCTGCAGATAAATAAAAAAGTTGCGCTTTCAAAGAGAGCTGGCAAATCTTAAAGGCCCTGAAGGGCCTTTTTTCATGGGCCTTTTCGTAATAGAAGTTAAGTTACAATAGGGGCGCGATTATAGCGCCTTTGCTTTAGGAATAACTATGAGAAAGATAATTAGTATATTAGCTGCATGTGTTTTAGCTGTTGGTTTAACGAATTGTGCCCCGACTGCAGATATCGTGAAGGATAAACCAATTAAAGTGGTAAAAATAGACGCGGATAGTGTGATCGAAAAAGTAATTAAATTTGCAAAAATAGGCCATGATGAAAATGGAATCAAGCAGGTGGAAGCTGCTTTTACAGCTGAGGTAAAAGCACAATATAAGAAAGAGTTAAAAGCGGTTTGTAATAAAGATGACTTGAAAAAAATTGACTCGCTCTTGGATTGCTTTGTGAATGCAGGGGAATTAAATCTAGAAGCTCAAGATGATCAAGCCAAGGAAGCAGCTCAGGAAGCTGCAAATAAATGCGCCGAATTGCCAAAACCTCAAGAAGTTTGCGGAAAACAACTTGATAAATTGGGATTGCTGAAATAGTTAGCAACATGTGTTTTGGCTATTTGTTTAACGAATTGTGCCCCGACTGCAGATAGCTCCTACTGCGAGTAGCGTGATCGAAAAATTTATTAAACTGGTGAAAATAGGTAAGAATGAAGATGAAATCCAGAAAATCGAGGCTAAATATACTGTGCTGAGTTAAAAGCACAGATTAAGAAAGAATGGGAAGCGGTTTGTAATGAAGATGGCTTCAAAAAAATGGACTTAATCTTGGATTGCGGCATAAAGTATGAGGAATTAATTGCCAAAGCTCAAGATAAAGAAGCTGAGAGTGCAGCTAGAGAAACTTCCAGCAAAGAATGCGATGCATTGCCAAAGCCTCAAGAAGAGTGCTTTGATGTAGTGCAAAAAGATCCTACTAAATAAATTATATTAAATTTGCCTCATTTATTTAGAGCATGTTAAAGCTCTCGCGTGCTTAATAGCCTCGAGGGCTTTTTTTATGAGCTTTTTTGTTTTAGATGCTCGTTATTATTTAGGCGTGAACCTATACAAGGCGCCTTTGCTGAGGGAATAACTATGAGAAAGATAATTTGTATATTAGCTGCATGTGCTTTGGCTGTTACTTTAACGAATTGCGCTCCTGCTGCGAGCAGTGTGGTCGATAAGGGTATTAAATATGCAAAATTACTTGCCAACAACAATGAAGCCGTGATTAAGAAGATCGAAGATTTCTTGGATGCAAATAAAAAAGCTGAGTTTGAGAAAGAGCTTGAAACAGCCTGTAAAGACAAAGACGATTTTAAAAATGTGGAAGCAGTTTTGGATTGTCTGATAAATAATAAGGAATTACTTAACAAAGCGGAAAAGGCAGGGGATGAAGAAGCCAAAAAGGCTATTACAAAGGCCCGCCAAAAATGTGAGGAGCTCGCAAAGAAAATTTCAGAGGATTGCGATAAAGCATATGAAGCAATTAACAACGCAGTTAAAGGCGCAGCTACAAAATAATTATCCCTTCCTTTGCTGCCTCCCGAGCTTAAGCTCGGGTTTTAATCATTCGTTAGATTAAAGATATAGCTTGATGTTTTAGGCGAAAAAACAAGCGTGATTTAGATGTAATTAAAAATATCCAACCTAAGAAATAGCGATGAAAAATATATATATTCTATTGGCCCTATCTTATTTGATTGTTGGTGTAACCAATTGCACGACAGACACAGCTTTAACTGCCGCTCATGTATTAGAAAAAGGTATTATACTCGCGAAACTAACCAACGATGAAGCCACGTGCGTGAAGATTGATAATTTCTTTGATGTGCAAAAGAAAGCTGACGTCGAGAATAAAATTGAGGCAGTATGTAACGCGGGCGATATTAGAAAAATCGAAGCGGGTTTGGAATGCCTGATCAACGCTGCAGCATTGGCCTTAAAAGCGAATAAAGAAGACCAGAAGAAGGTCGAAGCGGTTTTTCAAAAATGCAAAGACAATGCACAAAAAGCTCGCGGTAAATGTATAAAAGTAGTTGACGAATTTTTTTATTTGCTTGTGATGAAAATTACCGAATAAGCAGGCTTTTTGCCGCATCTTTTTGTTGACAAAGTTTATTGTCATGCGCGCCCGAAGGGCGTGGTCATCCCGTGCGTGACACGGGATGAAAGAGCCATATAAACCTAAACTAAATAAGTATAACCTAAGAGGCCTTCTTCGTAACGTTTCATGAGCTCTGCGCTTTGCTCGAAGCTAATTTCGCCTCGGCGTACTGCGAGTTCAGCTGAGTCGCGTACACGACGCACAAGATCGAGGCGGTCGTATTCTACATAACTTAATACTTCGCTCACGGTGTCACCAACCACAACGTTTTCTAACAAATAGCGATCGCCTTCGCCGACCGATACGTGTATGGCGTTGGTATCGCCAAATAAATTATGAAGGTCACCCAAAGTTTCTTGGTAAGCGCCAACGAGAAAAGCGCCTAAGTAATAGCTTTCGCCTTCTTGGGGCTTATGAAGTCTGAGTGTTCTTTTGACGTCTCTTAAATCGATAAACTGGTCGATCTTGCCATCAGAATCGCAGGTCAAATCGGCCAATATGGCTTCCTGAGTAGGAGCTTCGTTGAGGCGGTGGATGGGCATGATAGGAAAGAGATGGCCAACGGCCCAGGCATCGGGGATCGATTGAAAGACGCTGAAGTTACAGTAGTAAGTATCGCTCAGCATTTTGGTCAGCTTATTTAAGTCTTCAGGAACGTAATTTTGGCCTTGGGTGGTTTTGAGAATTTTTTTGCACGTGGCCCAGAAGAGTTCATCGATTTGGGCGCGTGTTTCTATATCGATAACACCATGGCTAAATAAAGCGACGCTTTCTTCTTTGGCGGTCACGGCATCGTTGAAGCATTCTTGGGCGTTTTTGGCGCTTACGTTTAAGTAGGCTTCGTACATAGAATGTAAAACAGTGTGATCGTCGTCAGTAGGCTTAATAATAAGTGCTTCGTCTTTGACGCCAAGCTCGTTTACGCCCAATACGTCGAAAATTAAAACCGCATGGTGGGCAACTAAAGCGCGTCCCGATTCAGAAATAATATGGGGATGGGGCTCACCAATCTCGTCACAAATATCTTGCATCACGCTTACGACGTCGTTGGCGTATTCTTGCATGGAATAGTTCATAGAGGAGTGAAAATTAGTTTGTGAGCCATCATAATCAACTGCCAAGCCACCGCCGACGTCAATGTGATCAAGCGCCGTGCATCCGATGCTGCGTAAGCCACAGTAAAGATGGGCTGCTTCGCGCATGGCGTTCTTAATAGATCTAATAGTCGTGATTTGCGAGCCAATATGAAAGTGGAGCAAATTTAAGCAATCGACCATGCCTTCGGCCTTAAGAATTTCGACTGTTTGAGTAATTTCACGAATGGAGAGACCAAACTTGCTGCGATCTCCGGAAGATTCAACCCAACGACCCTTCCCACGTGCGGCAAGTTTGGCACGAAGACCGATGCGTGGCTTTATGCCAAGACGTTTGGCTACAGCGATAACCATGGGCAGCTCAGCAAAGCGATCCAAGACCAAAATAGTCTTAATGCCAAGACGCTCGGCATGAAGAGCAGTTTCTATATAATCTTCGTCTTTGTAGCCGTTACAAATTAGTAAGCCGTTGTCTTTTTTAAGAAGCGCCATAGCCACCAAGAGCTCAGGCTTAGAGCCCGCTTCAAGACCGAGATTAAAATGCTGCCCATGCTCAACCAGTTGCTCAACGACGTGACGCTGTTGGTTGACTTTAATGGGCATAACGCTGCGATAGGTGGCGTTATATTTATAGTCTTTTATGCATTTTTGAAAGCATTGATAAAGTGACTTAACTTGGGCGTTTAATATGTCGTTAAAGCGTATAAGTAACGGTGGTTTGATGCCGCGCTTTTTAAGATCGTCAATAAGCTCTTTGATATCTATAGTACTTGTCGAATTAAGTTTGGGCTGGCATATGAGATTGCCCTTATTATTAATAGAAAAATAAGGCTGCCCCCATCGACCGATCAAGTAATGCTCAAGGCTATCGTGTATAGTCCAGTTTTGATTCATAGTTATTTTCCTATTTATTTAAAAAATTATTAAGTTCTGTATAGCCGCCAATAAAATTATCGTCGATAAAAATTTGTGGCATGGTGCGATGGCCAGTTTTCTCGATGAGAGCCTTTTTTTGTCCATCGTCGTGGGTGATATTCTTTTCTTCGAAGCTCAAGTTCTTTCTGACTAAAAGTGCTTTGGCTGCTTCGCAATAAGAACAATTATCGATGGTGTAGACAATAATGGCTTTCATGGTTTATCCCTATCTGCTTTAAAAATATAAAATCGCACCTAATAGATTGACGAGACAGAGTATTTTTAATAGGGGGGATCGTGCGATAAATTCAGGGCCAAGGCTTATGACCGACTGTTATCTCTACATAGTAGATCCCTTAGCGACGCTTAATCCAAAGACCGATACGACCCTTGCCCTTATCGAAGAAGCGGGGCGCCGGGGCATTAAGACTTTTGCCTGTGAAATTGGGGATATTTTTATAGCGCAGGGTTGTCTTTCTTTTATGGCCGCGCCCGTTTTTCTTAAAGCCGGTTATAGCCAAGCGCCTGTCTATGAGTCTAATAAGCAAGTTATGCGCGCAGATGAATTTCGTGTTATTTTTATGCGCAAAGATCCTCCCATTGACGAGCATTTTTGGTCGGCGCTCTTAAGCTTACGATGTTATGATAAAAAACATACACTCATGCTTAATAACCCCGACGGACTTTTAGTTGCCAACGAAAAACTTTTTGGCCTTGCCATAGCACCCCAATTTTTTCCACCGACTTTGGTCTCAAGCGTGCCTTCGCTCATCCATGATTTTATTAAGACTCATAAAAAAGTTGTTTTAAAGCCGCTTTTTGGTGCGGGTGGCAGTGGCATTTTGGTTTTTGAATCGGGCGATAAAAATATATATTCAGCCCTTGAGCTGCTCTCGGCTAATTTTAGTCGGCCCGTGATAGTACAGGCCTATATTACGCGCGCGCGTGAGGGAGATAAGCGTATTTTGCTCCTCGGCGGAGATCCGCTCGGGGCCATCTTGCGTGTGCCTCATGCTGATGACCATAGGGCCAATTTTCACGCAGGAGGCATGGCACAAGCAGCAGCCATAAGTCCCAGAGATCAAGAAATAATCGGCGTTTTGAAGCCTCATCTATTGGCTTTAGGCTTGCATATAGTAGGTATAGACATAATTGACGGATTTTTAACTGAAATAAACGTTACGAGTCCAACCTGCTTACTTGAAATGGAACAACTCTCGGGGCTCCAATTGCGCAAACAGGCTTTGGATTATATAGAACAACTAATTTGAGGAATTCATGAGCAAAAAAGTCGACGTACCCCAGCCTGATGAACCGCGCGCTGCAGGAGCACTACCTACCCGCCATCTGCGGGCACCTATAGAAATTCGTATAGAAGTAACCTTGGGGCCGCAGTCTTTTACGGCGACATCACGAAATCTTGCCATCGGTGGCGTAAGTTTTGAGACGCTCGAGAAGTTAGTTATTGGCGATTTCGTTAATATTTTGCTTTATGTTCCGGTGAGCAAAGACATAGAATTATTAAAAATTTCTTCTGAAGTAGTATGGGTGGAAGACCAAAGCGGTTCTTATATGGTTGGCGCTAAATTCCTCAAATTTGCTCCAGGCGATCAAAAGCGTCTGAGGGAATGGCTTCTTGAATGTGTCCGTGCGCTTAAGGCCGGCAAACCTATAGTCTGATCGTATATGAAAAAAATAGTGATAGTTGGCGGCGGTTTTTCAGGAACTATGCTCGCTTTGCATCTATGTGCTCAAAATCGCGCCGTCGAGATACACGTGGTAGAGCCCCGTGAATCTTTAGGTTTGGGCGTTGCTTATAGCACCGATGAGCCGGGTCATCTTTTGAACGTGCCCGCTGCTCATATGAGTGCGTGGCCGGATCGTCCTCATGACTTTGTTGGCTATCTCATTGACACAAATCTTGGGCTCGCTCATTTGCCGGCAGAATATTTTAATACTTATTATGCGCCACGCATGGTTTTTGGTCGCTATATAAAAAATATCGTTGAGCGCCCTGAGTACAGCGCTCTCGTTCATCATCAGGCCATGGCTACACGTATTTATCGGAGTGGGTCAGGCTTAAAGCTGAGCTTAAGCAACAAAGATATACTTGAGGCCGATCACATAGTCTTAGCCGCTGGCTTGCCGTCTTCGGGAGCCATGGATCGAATCTTTGGGTGGGCGCCAGCTGGTCGTTATCTTGCGCATCCGTGGGATGCTCAGGCTACGCGCGAGTTCTTAGATACTATAGAAAGCAATGATGATTTTATAATTATTGGCTCTGGCTTAACCGCGGTCGATATGCTCATATCGCTTGAACAGCGGGGCATCAATGGCAAAGTCGCCATCGTTTCTCGCCATGGTCTCATGCCTCAGGTCCATGCGCCTTTTGATCATATAGCCATACCAATAACGCGGCAATCTCCGCGAGAATGGCTCAAATTATTTCGTACCTATACAAATTCTTGGCGCTCGGTTTTTCAGGCCATGAGACCTATGAGCCAGGCTATTTGGCAAGATTTTTCGCCCCGTGAAAAAGCGCAGTTTTTGCGGCATTTACGCCCCTGGTGGGATAGTCATCGTCACCGCGTGGCACCGGAGATTTATAGATTTTTAAGCCAGGGCTTTCAGTCTTCGCGCTTAAACTTATACGCCGGACGTCTGTTGAAAGCTGAGACCAGCTCAAAGGGCTTTGTGGTTAGTTTTCAAGGCCGGCGCGAAAATTTTTCTCTCAACGCTCAGCGTGTTATTAACTGCACCGGTCCAGAATCACAGCTTATTAATTTCAAAGGCTCTTTGTTCATGGGCCTTCTTAAAGACGGACTTATTACGCCCGATTCTACTGGTCTTGGCATAAACAGCAACGATAACTTTCAAGTTATCCCGCAAAATGGCTATGAAGGAAGTGCGCTCTATGTTCTCGGCGCTTTGCGTCGGGGCACTCATTGGGAAGCAACGGCCGTTCCTGAGCTTCGCGTAGAAGCAGGTCGCCTGGCCCATAAGCTTTCTTGCTGAGAGCGTTTAAAATATGTCGTAAATACTTGTTTGTCTTATTTTATAGGGGAAATGTGCTGTGAAAAAAATAGTGTTCTCTTTAATAGGTTTTTTATTTTTAAATAACTGTGATTTAATTAATTTTTCACAAAATGATACAGGGCCATCCAAATCTCCCAAAGACCCAAACGCTGTTAATTATTGCCAGGCCCTCGTGGTGCCTCGGCAGGCTCTTGAGCTTTCGCAGGTTGTGGTCGATGCTTTTAATCAAACCATGGATCATCTGCCAGGCTTTGTGCCAGCAGAGGTAAATAAAAAAGGTATAAGGCCAAACGTTAATTTCGAAACCACTCCTCCTCGCTTATATTATGCCGATATCGAAGGAGCTAAGTTTCATGCCACACTTTGTACTTTTTTAGGTATCTGGTACAAATGCAGCGATGAAAATCTTAAGATTTCAGTTAATATAAGTAAAAATTTAGAAAAAGACTTAAAAAAATATGAGAAATATTATGAACCCATAGTTGCTAAAGCCTATTCTTTTAGGAGCCCGCGCTATTTTGGTCCGGTTTTTTTTGTTATCCCACTTGAGCCCCATAGGCTTTATGACCCTATGACTGGTCAAGAAATTTCAGACGATCTGCATATATCGGTCGTTAAAATCGAGAAAAGTGACGGCGAAGAAGATGCGCAAATCTTAGATTTGCGAGAACGCTTTAAAAATGCGCTCGAAGCAGGATTTGCCGAGTATAATAAAAAAAATCATGCAATAAATTTAGATGAAGTTCTATGCTCACCCTAAAAAATTAAATTTGTGGAACTTTTATGGGGCTTTATGTGGTTGCCTATGCACGCATTGTCCTAAAGTGAGGTTAGCATGAGAATTATCGTGTTCGCAGTTCTTTCTTTTTTTATAATTGGCTTAGATAGTCAAGCTATGCAGCCCGCTTGCATGAGTACGCGTACTCCCTGCCCCTATTTTAATATGCTCGTTAATCACATGATTAAGACGGGAAAAATTGCTGTAGATACTCAGAAACTAGCTGCTCAAGAACTCGTAAATTATTCTTATAGTTGGTTTGGTATAGATAAAAGCTTAATGGAAAGGCTTGCCAACGGTCGTGCCGATAGTAACGGCGACGTGGACATTGCTGGGCTTTTAAATCCTTTCCAATTTCCAGCTCACAAGGGATCGCTCGCACGAGTTGACGCCCAAACACCAGACGAATTCGCCGAAGTAGATAGTAAACGATTAGATATTTTAAATAATGACCAAAATTATAGTACTACTCTTACTGTTCATGGGAATTCTAATAAATATATTTCTTATAAGCAGCTTAAAAAATATCAAGTAGAATATTGCTGGGCACGCAGTGATATGAGTAATTGGAAAGATTGGGTGCCAGCCAAGGCAGAAGTGCATCTTTTATGGGCCTTATTTGGTGCGTATAAAATTAAAGATAGTTCTGGTATAGAATATATACCGTTTGAATTAGTCTATAATTTTCTCAGAGACGCTGTGCTGCCAGAAAATTTTCATGCCAACACTGATAATCCAGCGACGCTGTGTAGTGTTACGTGTGCTATTTTAACAGAATAATAATCTAAGTAAGATATCATCGATTGGCTAGGCAAACCCTGAGATATTGTCACGAATTTCTCCACCCTCGTCGTCCTGCTGCGATATCTTTACCCATAAATAATTCCCCCGCCTCGTCGCCCCGCGGCCTTGACCGCGGGGTCCAGGAGCTTAACAGACCATACATTAATTTTGATTTGTTGAGATTATCTGTGGATCCCGCTGACAAGCAGCGGGACGACGAGGGTGAGGAAATTCGTGACGATACCTCAGGGTCAAAGCCGCGAGGAGACGGGGCGGGAGGGAATTATTTATGGGTAAAGATATCCCCGCTGCTTGTCAGCGGAATCCAGAAGCTTAACAGAGCATATTAATTTTGATTTGTTAAGATTATCTGTAGATCCCGCTGTCAAGCAGCGGAACGACGAGGGTGGAGAAATTCGCGACGATTCTTCAGAGGTAAACCGCCTCATGTGACTTAATCTGCTTCGCGGATTAAAAGCAGATTGCTTAATTAGGTAGAAAAAATATAAAATTAATATTTTATTTATAAAGTTTATTATTATTAATATAGGCAAGAACGAGGCGGTCTATGAGCGAGCATTCGGGCGTATTATTATTTTTTTTAAGAAATTCTCGTAGCTCTGTACTGCTTGTGTCCGGTAAGACAAAGCCTTGGTGAAGGCGGGCATTTTTTAAAAGGCGTGGTACCCACATAGGATAATTTTCGCGCTCAAAGATTACGAAGTCCGCAAGCATTTCGAGCTTGTCAGCCTCATGCCATGAGCCAAAACCAGAAAGCAGATCGCTTCCCAAACCCCAGATAAGCTTAAGGTCAGGTCTGAGGCTCTTAATGACCCTCAGTGTCTGAATGGTAAAGTTAGGAGGAGGCACATGATTTTCTATGTCGAGAATATTGACGTTAGATAACCTACTAAAGCCAAGTTTACACATGCTCAAGCGATGATCGAAGGGCGTAAAGCTGGTTTTATGAGCATGATTAGCGCAAGGAATGATCCAAAGATGATCGAGAGGCTCAAGCGCCAAGAAGCTCAAGGCTAAAAGCTCATGGCCCAAATGAGGTGGATCAAAAGATCCCCCTAAAATACCGATACGAGCACCCACAGCCGCAGGTGGTAAAAGAATATGGGAATAATTATTATTCATATTTATCGACGCTGTAGATCAGCAATAGTTAGTAAGTTAGCGCCTTCTTTACGCATATCTTCAAGAGCTTGGGGGATATCTTCACTGTTGAGACCAATGCCACGACAACCGTCGATTATGACGTTGGTTTTAAAGCCAAGTTTGAGGGAATCAAGCGCGGTATATTTAACGCAGTATTCTGTTGCTACGCCCAATAAAAATATTTCTTCGATCGCAGAAAGTTTTAAATATGAAGCGAGACCAGTTTCATGACGATGAGCATTGTCGAAAAAAGCGCTGTAGCTATCTACGGCAGGGTCAGTGCCTTTAGTAATTATATGACGAATTTTGCTTTGATTAAGATTTTTTACGAGCGCTGCTCCATGGGTATGTTGAACGCAATGAACGGGCCATAGGGTCTGGGGCAGGCCATTGAGCATAATAATATCGCCAACTTTTTTATTCTTGTGCTCAGAGGCAAAGCTCAAATGATGAGGCGGATGCCAATCTTTGGAAGCAATGACAAAATTAAAAAAATGTTGCGCCCTATTCGCGCTTTCTACGCATTCTTGGCCATCAGGTACACCGAGGGAACCTCCTGGCATGAAATCATTTTGCAAATCTATGAGCAAAAGAGCTTTCATGGATATTATCCTTCTTCTTTTTTTCGAGCTTTCTTATCATGAAATGCTGAATCTATTATTACGCTATAATGGGGCCCATTATAATCAAGTTTTTTCAGCTCTAAAGCCAGGTGGTGCAAGTTTTCTTGGGTACGTTTTTGGGCTTCTTGAAGCGTTGGTAGAAAGCCCGTAATTTTCCCTTCTTTCATGAGAGGCCTCGTAAGAAGTATTTCTTCGTAGTGGGCATCTCGTTCGGCTTGGCTAAGATTTAAAGCTTTTTGTGGATCAAATATCTGGTCAAAAATAAAAAGTCCGTCTTTCATAAAACGCATTACAGCTTGAGGGCCTGGCAGTGTCGTTTTAGCGGGGTCATTGGATATTTTATAAGTATGACGCCAGTGACCATGGTCATAAATTGCTGCGAGCTTATTAACCCCGCCTAAAGCTGGATCGTTGTGAGCACAGATGAGCCTGGTGCCAACACCGAAAACATCTATGGGAGCTTGAGCTTTATTAAGGCGAGCAATTTCGTATTCATCAAGATCCGAGCTTGCGACAATTAGGCAGCTATTAAGACCCGCTTTATTAAGCAGAGCACGGGCTTTTTTGCTGAGATTTAGTAAGTCGCCTGAATCAAGGCGAATACCAAGTGTCGTGATGCGCTGTTGTTTTTTGAGTTCTCTAAGTTTTTTAATAGCGAGCTCTATGCCCTGGAGCGTGTCATAAGTATCGCATAGTAATATACAAGAGTCGGTGCAGGCGTCAGCATAACAATCAAAAGCTTCTGCCTCATGCTCAAAGCTCATAACGAAACTATGAGACATGCTCCCGCTTAAGGGAATATCCAAGTGTTTAGCCGCCCAAATATTAGAAGTAGCATCGATGCCACCAATATAGGCTGCTTTAGTGGCCGATATCGCCCCGTTAAAGCCTTGAGCACGTCTTAAACCAAAATCGATTACTTTTTTGCCTAAAGCAGCTTCTTTTATGCGGGCAGCTTTAGTTGCAATAAGTGTATGGAAATTAATAATAGTGAGCAAAGGTGTTTCGAGAAGCAAACATAAAGCTAAGGGGCCCTCGATACGCATTATCGGTTCGTGGGCAAAGATAATATCGCCATCACAGGCGCCATGAATATCGAGCTTGGGCGAAAGTTCTTTAAGATATTTAATAAATTCTTGATTAAAAATTTTAAGACTTGCCAAATAATTTAAACTATCATCGTCAAATTTGAATTTTTCTACGTATTCTAGGGCTTCACTGATGCCAGCAACAACGGCAAATTGGCTTTTAAAGGGAGCCTGGCGAAAAAATATATGAAAAATAGCCGGCATTTCGGCGCGCTTTTTTAAAAAAAGCGCATAGGCCATAGAGACTTGGTAAAAATCGGTGAGCAAAGCCGGATTGGGTAAATGCAAACTAGAATTTATCACAGGTGAGCGTCCTAACTGACAAGATTTCATAAGGCAGTTAGGATATAAGACTTCGCTCTAAAACCCGGGTTCTTTAATAAGTTTTGAAGCGGGCGCTAGCCGAATCATGCAATTATTGCTACTTGCTAGACTTAGGGGTAGTCATTGTGAGGGGGAGTGAGTGTGACATCATTTGCTGAGAGCTTTTTAGCGAGTACTAATGCCACGATTTCCCAGGTTTTAAATAACGAAGCAGTACAAACGCCTGATCAGATGGGGCGAGCTGGACTCAGTGCTATTGCCGGGCATTTGTGTCTTTCTCCTAACGCCAAGAGAGCGCGGCCTCTTTTATGTTTATATAGCCATTGGCTTTTTAATGATCGTGTCGATGAACAATTTGTCCGTGTCGGGGTGGCCGCCGAATTTATTCATGCGGCGAGTCTCTTACATGACGATGTGGTTGATGAAGCATCTAAAAGACGTGGCCTCTCTTCAGCAAATAGCGTTTTTGGCAACGCCCAGGCTGTCTTGGCTGGTAACTTTTTGTTGACCAAGGCTTTTGATCTTTTGCGCCCTTTTCCTCGAGCTCTTGCCGATCGTGCTATTACGGTTGTAGGTGAAATGACACAAAGCGCTCTTTTAGAAATAAATTCCCGCGCTTCTTTGCAACTCGATGAACATACATGGCGCCGCATAGCGCGCGGCAAAACAGGGGTGCTTTTTTCATGGTGCAGTTTTGCTGCGGCTATTTGTGCCAAAGAAAAAGCCGAGGCACATAAATTATGGGCCGCAGGCCAGAGCATCGGTGAAATTTTTCAAATGGCTGATGATCTAAAAGATTTTAGTGGGGACTCTAATCTCAAAGATAAATGCCAAGATATACGCAATAAAGAGCCGTCTTTGCCTATAATATTGGCGCAAAAATCAAGCCCTGAGGTTTTAGCAGCTTTTAAGCGTTGCTATGAGTCAGAAGTCTTGAATGACGAGCAGGTGGGGTTTTTAAAAGAGCAGGTTTTAGCTTCAGGAGCCCTTACGCTCACGCAAAAATATATGCAAAAAACTTTGGTTGAGCTTCGAGATATGCTGGCGATTTACGATGGCACTTTAGGAAAGACTTACCTCGATCATTGGGTCTCGAGTCTTATAGAATAATCGCAAATCGCCAAATAATAAATTAGAGCATAGTTCTCGTACCGGGACGTGCGTTTTTTTCGATGTATTCTATTATAGCAGTCGCGACGTCTTTCTTGGTAGCTGATTCTACGCCCTCGAGGCCTGGTGAAGAATTAACTTCTAATACCAAAGGTCCGCGATTAGATCGTATAAGATCAACGCCCGCTACGTTGAGGCCCATGGCTTTAGCTGACTTGACCGCTAGTTTACGCTCATCGGGGGTTAATTTTACAGGGCTCGCAGAGCCACCTAGATGAATATTGGCCCGAAATTCACCTGTTGTTGCTTCACGTTGATAAGCAGCCACGCATTTGTCGCCAATAACAAAGCAGCGCAGATCTTTGCCGCTGGCTTCTTTGATAAATTCTTGGACCAAAATAGGTTCGCGTAAGTGCTTAAAAGCATGAATAACACTTTTGGCGGCGTTTTGGGTCTCAGCAAGCATGATGCCTTTGCCTTGAGTGCCTTCTAAGAGTTTGACGATTAAAGGAGCACCGCCAACCATTTTGATCAAGTCTTCAGTATCTTCAGGCGAGCGTGCAAAGCCTGTAGTCGGCAGCGGGATATTTTTTTGGCTTAAAAGCTGCAGTGAACGTAGCTTGTCTCGAGAACGAGAAATAGCAACGGCTGAGTTGAGCGTATAGATACCTTGAGATTCAAAGTGTCTAACCACTGCTGTGCCATAAAAAGTGATCGATGATCCAATACGAGGAATAATAGCGTCAACATCGGTAATACTTTCACCACCTCGGTAGTGTATGGCGCTATTGCTTTGGGATATATTCATATAACAGCGCGTGGTATCAAGAATACGTACTTCATGACCTCGAGCACGTCCAGCCGATACCAGGCGCTGGTGGGAATAGAGTTTAGGATTACGAGCGAGAATAATAATCTTCATTTGCCACCATGGTGATGATAAAGCGGCCTGCCTTGCAGATGGGACTTGGCAGGATCGATCCAAAAATGTTTTCTAAGCGCCATCCTGCCTAAAAGCATGCGAAATCGCAAAGGGGAGCGGTCAGTGAGTGTAATTTCAGTATCAAACGAATGTTTTCCAACGGTTATAGCTGTCTTAATAACATAACGTTTTTCTCTCTGACCGTTAGAGCTCATTACAAAACGATATGCAACCAGAGGGGCCTTGCAAATTTTAGGAGCATAACGGTCACCCTGATGAGGAAAGACTTTAAAGCGAATAAATTTATCCCCTTGGTATTCGCTAATGCTCAAAATAATGGCATGCAAAGCAGATGTATCGGCTCCGGTATCAATTTTGGCTTTTATTTCCTTGATATTAAGCAAGGGTAAAGCACACCATTCTTTCCAACCGATCAATTTTTTAGTTTTTTTGTTCGGGTTTTTTTTGACTTTATTCATGTTAGAAATCATACGCTAAAAATTACGAGCCTGAACTTTGTGAGTAATTTATGAGATATCTATTATCGACCTTCTTTCTTGAGAACTTTCCTGTGTTAAATACTTTAGTTTTTGGCATGCCTGCCTGGTATTGGGCGAGCATTTTGTTGGCCTTAGGAATCTCTTGTATCATCGGAAGTTTTTTTAAAAAGCCCTTGGGGCATTTAGTAGCTTTTTTATCTCGGCAGAAAGATCTGGCCCATAAAAATCTATTTATCGAAAAACTCAACGGTCCTATTCAGGTTTTTGCAACGCTCGTGAGTTTTTTATTTTTAAGTTTTTTTATTAAAGAGCCTGATAAAGTTGATAATACGCTTTCTATTGCTATCAAACTCGCGCTTTTTATTAGTATTACTTATTTTTTCTATTCTCTTATAGATCTGGGTTTTACGCGTCTTATACGCACTAATCAAAGCCCACGAAGCCGTATTGGCTTAGTTTTGCCCTTGGGGCGTCGTGTTGCGAAGACTTCGCTCGTAATTATTGCTTTTTTGGTCTTACTTTCCCAATTTGGTGTTGATGTTTCAGCACTTTTGCTCGGTCTTGGTCTGGGTGGTTTGGCGCTTGGTTTGGCGGTTCAGCCGATATTGGCCAATCTTTTTGGGGGCGCGGTATTGTCGCTTGATCAGCCTTTTCAAGTAGGCGACTACTGTAAATGCGGAGATATTTTAGGCTATATCGAAGAAATTGGCGTACGTTCAACGCGTATTCGTACTCTTGATCGAACGCTTATTACTATCCCTAATTCTAAGCTCTCCGAAATGCATATCGAAAACTACATGGAGCGAGAAAAAATTCGTTTCTATACTGTCTTACGCGTTGATCTGAGTACCAGTGTCGCGAAGCTTCAAGAACTCTTATCAGAATTCGAGAGAATTTTGCTTGAAGACGATAATTTTCATCGTGATTTTTATCGTATTAGATTAATCGGCATCAGTGATTTAGGCTATGATTTAGAAATTTATGCTTTTGCTAAATCGACTGAATTTAGCGAATTTGTCGCCATGCGCGAAGGGCTCTTGTTTGAATATCTCAAAGTAATTGACAAATTGGGTGTGCAAATAGCCCTGCCGAGCCATAAGAATTTTATTTATCAAAAAGCTGAGCCCTCTTTGCGCACACAACAAAACTTAGGCTAAGTTAAGAGGCTTTAAATTATCAGCCACATCAAAAGAAGCCCCAGTTTTTTCACGAATATAATCAACACTTAGACCAGGAGCATATTCTAAAAGCGTGAGCCCTTGACCACGTTTAACCTGAAAAACAGCCATGTCAGTGATAATCATGTCGATGCAGGCTTGACCGGTGAGTGGCAAATCACACGCTGCAAGAATTTTAGGTTGGCCATCTTTGGTTGTATGCTCCATAGCAACGAGTACTTTTTTGGCACCCGCAACCAGATCCATGGCACCACCCATGCCTTTGACCATTTTGTTGGGAATCATCCAGTTAGCTATATCGCCCTTCGCTGAAACCTGCATTGCGCCCAATACGGTCAAATCGACATGCCCACCTCTTATCATGGCAAAAGAATCCGACGACGAAAAGAAAGAAGCACCAGGTAGGGTTGTTATAGTTTGCTTGCCGGCGTTGATTAAATCAGGATCTTCTTGGCCTTCATAGGGAAAAGGACCCATGCCCAATAAGCCGTTTTCACTTTGAAAATAGACGCTCATGGGGGGGCGTACATAGTTGGCTACTAAAGTAGGCAAGCCAATACCCAAATTGACCACAAAGCCATCTTTGAGCTCTTGAGCTACGCGTTGAGCGATTTGTTCACGAGTTAGCATAAAATTAATTTCCCTCTTAGATTACTAGATTTTTCTCGTAGTTCTTTGTTCAATAGGCTTTTGATAGTCATGTCCCACATAAAGCTGGTTTACATAGGCGCCACTAAGATGCACGTGATCGGGATTTAACTCACCCAAACTAACTAATTCTTCAACTTCAGCCACACACACTCGTGCTGCTGTAGCCATGATGGGATTAAAATTTCGTGCGGTCTTATTAAAAATAAGATTACCAAAGTAATCAGCTTTTTGCGCTTTAATAAAAGCAAAATCAGCGATAAGCGCCTGTTCTAAAACATAAATTTTATTATTAAACTCACGCGTTTCTTTTTTTTCACTTACTTTTATTACATTACCTAAATTATCATAACGCATAGGAAGGCCGCCTTCGGATACCAAAGTCCCGACGCCTGTGGGTGTGTAAAAAGCAGGAATGCCCGCGCCACCTGCACGAATTCTTTCGGCGAGTGTCCCTTGAGGGACCAGTTCAACTTCGAGTTGTCCACTTAAATATTGGCTTTCGAAAATTTTGTTTTCGCCCACATAGCTTGAAATCATTTTTTTTATACGACCAGCTTTGAGTAAAATCCCGAGGCCTTGCTCTGTGGTGCCGCAATTATTGCTAATAATAGTAAGATCTTTGACGCCTTTGTTATAAAGGGCTTCGATACACTTTTCAGGATTACCACAAAGACCAAAGCCGCCAACCATGATAGTAGCGCCGTCTTTTATGTCGCTCAATGCTAAATTTAAATCGGTTATTATTTTGCTCATCAATACTCCTCAAAGCCGCGTATTATTGTGTCCTGATGCGAATATGCAAGGCCTAAGACTGTGTTTTTATATATTATGTATTATATATTAAAACATGAGGTGAAATTTTATGTATGAAGCCCATCATGAGCGACTTTTATCAAGGCGAAAATTTTTCAGACGCTTATGTAATAATTTTCTTGTTGCGTTGGCTATAATTATAGCTTCACTTCTTATCGGCATGTTTGGCTATCACCTCACCGAACAGATGTCATGGGTCGATGCTTACGTTAATGCAAGCATGATTTTATCAGGTATGGGGCCTGTTGAAGTATTAAAGACTTCTGCAGGCAAAATATTTGCGGGTACTTACGCGCTATTTAGCGGCATAATTTTTCTTATAGTCATAGCGGTGATAGTAGCCCCGATTATTCATCGGTTTTTACATAAATTTCACGTAAGAGAAAAATAATAAATTAAGAGAATATACTGCGTCTGTCCGCTGTTTGCCATGCATGAAATATAGTTTAGTCTTAGTAGTGGCTTTGCTTGGTACGCCACTTTTAGCACAGAGCTCTCATACTTATAAAAAATTGGTTGTTTTACATACCAACGACATGCATGCGCGTGTTTTGGGAGTTAACACCAATGATGGCATGTGTGCTCTGAGCGAACGCGATAAAAATACGTGCTTTGGCGGTTTTGATAGAATCTATACGCAAGTTTTGGCTGAACGTGCGCGTGGTTTGCCGCTTATTTTACTCGATGCAGGCGACCAATTTCAGGGAACAATGTTTCATCATCTTTACGCGGGACTCGCATCTGCAGGATTTATGAATACCATAGGCTATGATGCTATGGCTGTTGGTAATCATGAGTTTGATAATGGTCCTTTGGTGTTGGCAAATTTTATTGATAAAATAAAATTTCCTATGCTTTCAGCTAATATTAATATTTCTCAGAGTCCTGAACTTAAAGATAAAATTAAAAAATATATAATTATAGTAAAAAATAATATTCGTATCGGTGTTATAGGCTACACGACTGAAGATACTTCTTTTTTGTCAAATCCTGGGCCTCATATAAGTTTTATGCCGATAATAAAAAGCCTTCGTCAGGCTGTTCATGAGCTTAAGCAAGCGCGTGTGGATGTTATTATTGCGCTTTCGCATTCGGGTCTTGCTCGTGATATCAAAATAGCTCAGTCGGTTAATAATATTGCGTTAATAGTCAGCGGCCATACCAATTCTTTACTTTCAAATAAAGCTTCTCCTCGCGATGGGCCTTGTCCTTTGGTTGTTTATTCACCCAATAAGAAACCGGTACTCTTAGTATCAGCTTTTGCTTATGGAAAATTTTTGGGTCGTTTGGAATTTTCTTTTGATAGCGCTGGGGTGCCCGTGGCGTGGCAAGGTGAGCCTATTTTATTGGACCAAAGCGTTGCACGTCATCCTGAGATGGCACAAGAAGCTGCTGAGCTTTATAAGCCGATTTTGGCCTTCGAATCCCAACAAGTGGGAAGCCTGCCTCTAGAAATTAAAGCACAACAATGTCGTTTCGAAGAATGCTTAGCAGGTAATTTTCTAAGTGACGCCATGCTGTGGCATAGCAAAAAATTAGGAGCTGATATGGCGCTCATGAATGCAGGAGGGCTTAGAGCTTCTTTACCCCAAGGTCCCATAAATAGAGCTCATCTCAAAGAAACCCTGCCTTTTGAGAAAAAACTTGTGCTCTTTAAGCTTAAAGGCTCAGTGATCAGACAAATTCTTGAGCATGGGGTGCGCTTCGCAGAAAATATGAGAAACGATAATACGGGCAGATTTCTGCAAGTTGCTGGAATCAAATATGTTTTTGACCCTCTGCAGCCTGCTGGGAGAAGAATTTTACAAGTTCACGTTTATGACTCTATTAATAACCAATATAAACTTCTTGAGCCTGATAAAATTTATGGCGTCGTGAGCAACTCATATGTGGCCCAAGGTGGGGATGGCTACGTCTTTTTTAGACAGGCACTTGAAAGATGGACTTTGAATATAGAATTAAAAGAGTTGCTTGAAATTTATTTAAAAAGCCCTGAACTACAACTTCCCAAGCTTGAAGGACGTATAATAAGAAGACCATCACCAGCAGCCAAAGGTGCGCCCAGCGCATGAGAAAGATTAGAGCGCTTTTATTATTAGTCTACTACCTGCAGGCATGCTCACCCGTGTCGAATCCAGGTATATGTCGTGATTCGAAGGCGTCAGCAGTGCGGCCATGTAGTTTTGAAGAGCAGGCCTTCATAGACGTGATGCGTGGCTTAATTAGTCAAATTCGTCATTTTGACGCTGAAAATATTACTAAAAGCTTTGCCGGCTATAGTAATAAAAACGAGCAATCTCGGGTACTTTTTTTTGGCGAGAAACACACAGAAATAATAAGTCAAATCGAAACATTGGGGGCCATGAATGCGCTCGCTCAAGAAGGCGATGTTCTTCTTCTCGAGGGCTCGGATCGTCGTAATAAATACAAACGTAATTGCGCAATTTTATTAATTTTAGGTGTTTATATAAACTGGCAATGGGAGCGAAAGGGCCAAGCATATTCGGTTGATGTACTCAAAAGCAAAGAAAAATGGCGCGATCGTATGGGTTTTGAAAAGCTTTTGAAAAGAACTATAGATTCTTTTGATTTAGCAGATCTTAATCTCACCAAGATGGCCTGCGGTTTTTGGGATGACAAAAAAGCGCTCGCCGATACTTTTGCCAATAACGTTACCGCGAGCAATTTTGAAAAACGCAACGAAAGTATGGTCGAAGCCATAGATGCTGCTTTGAAAGAAGCGAGGCGCATTTTTATTATCACGGGTTTTTTGCATATGCCGCTCGGGGATTATTATAGGAGTCAAATTCTTAACGCTAGTAATACCCAATTTCCCAAGAATCTAGCCAAGTATTATGAAGTGCTGAGGAAAAACAACCGGTTGCGCGGACGCTTTAGCTTGGAAGTGACTGCCGGAACGACCGAGATCGTCTATAACTACCTGATAAGCAATAATATTCCCTATAGCGAACTCATGCATGGCAAACTCATCCACCCATAGTACTTGTATCTCGCTGCGGGCCCAGTAGACTAAAGCTTTGCTTATTGAAACTGGGAGTTATTCATGTCTAAAGAACAAAATAACGATATTCACTATGATAACCGTATTTGCCAACGCAGTATTCGCGAAGGCAAGCTTGATCGTGCAGCGTTTGAGAAATTTATTGCTGAACTGCCTGATATGGCAGATGCTTGTACCGACATAGGCGAGGAGATTTATGGCGATACAAGAACGACCGTGACTGTAACGGGCGATTTTACTAACTATGACCGCGATGACGAGGCCTAATATGAATAAGCAACCTGAAGACCAAGAACCTGCCTTCAAAGTAGTCGATCGTCGTCGCTTTGACGAAGAGGGACGAGAAAAAGAGTGCTGCGATCATGATCATTCTCATGATCACGCTCACGCTCACGCACATACGCATGAAGCTCAACCACAACCGCGCGAAACCCCCACTGCGCGTGAAGCAATGCCTATGAGCTTTTCTCTTTTTATTCAAACTCTAGCGCATCAGGCTATGATGGGCTTGGGACTGGTGCCGTGGCCTGATTCTGGCTTGGTTAAACAAGATAAGACACTTGCCAAAGAAACCATTGATTTATTACAGATGCTGAAAAGCAAAACTGAAAATAACTTGGATAAAAACGAGCAAGAATTACTTGAAGGCATGTTGTATCAGCTCCAAGTAGCCTATGTAGAAATATTTAAATAATATTATGATCGCTTCTTATCGTTTTCATCTCGCTTATCGTGGCGAAAAATTTGCAGGCTTTCAGGCTCAAGCACATGTTCGTACGGTAAGCCAAGAATTTCAAAAAGCTCTCTTCTTAATTACGGGCGAAAATCCTGTGCTTCAAGCTGCTGGGCGTACCGATGCGGGTGTTCATGCGCACGGTCAAGTTATCTCGGCTAAGCTTGAAACTAAACTTTCTCTAAGACAGCTTACTTTGGCGCTTGCAACGAAGACCCCTTCTGACTTGTCTATATGGCGCATAGATAAAATGCCTCTGGGATTTGATGCTCGACGCCACAGTGTGGGTAAACAATATATTTACCGCATTGCTCAAGGTCTCGTTCCTGATGTGCATATGAGAGATCGATCGTGGCATGTTCGTGCCCAGCTTGATCATGATGCTATGAGAAGGGCATGTGCCTATTTAATAGGAGAGCATGATTTTGAAAGCTTTCGTGGTTCTTTATGCAGCGCAGCCCATGCGGTGCGTTATATTTGGCATATGGGCTTAAGCCAAAAAGACAAAATTTTAGAATTAGATATTAGAGGCAATGCTTTTTGTTTAAACATGGTTCGTATTATAGTAGGGACTTTGGTTGACGTAGGGCGGGGCAAGCTCAAACCTGAAGATATAAAAATAATTCTTGACGCCAAAGATCGTAGAAAAGCAGGCATGACGGCGAGACCAGAGGGCCTTAGTTTTGCCCAGGTTTATTATCCTGATGATTTATCTAACGCTCTGATCCCCAAAGACGCTCTCTTTCCTCGTTTTCCAGTGAGTGAGCTTTCGTGGCCTTTTGATTCCAAAAATATCGAGTATGGGCCTATTTAGTTTTCTTAGATTATTACATGTTAAATTGGCGGCTTTATCTTAATAGGTAATATCATGCTTGGTGTCGGGTTCTCAGAAATTTTGATTATTGCCCTTGTGAGTTTTATCGCTTTAGGGCCCAAACAAATACCAGGGCTTATGCGAAAATTGGCGGGTCTTTATCGTCAATGGATTAATTTGCGCGATGAATTTCGCATGCAAGTTTTAAGTCTCGAAGAAGAAGAGAAAAAAAAGCCTGATCAGGTGATCAATATATTTGATGGTAACAAGCATGGATGAGCGCGAACAACCCTTTATGAGTCATCTTTCTGAGCTCAGAACTTGTTTAACCAAAGCGCTTATGGGCGTCTTGGTGAGTATGATCACCTGTTATATTTTCATAGAACACATAATGCTCATCTTGCGCAAACCAATGATGAAAATTATGCCTGACAGCGCGGTATTTGTTGTTCTCTCTCCTCAAGAGTATTTTTTTACCGAGCTAAAAGCGGCGCTTTTTTTTGGTATAATATTATCCTGCCCGTGGATATTTTGGCAGCTTTGGCGTTTTGTTGCTCCTGGTCTTTATTTGTCTGAAAAGCGTCTATTTTTATTCTTTGTCGTGAGCGCGAGTTTTTGCTTTGCCTTGGGTGTTTCTTTTGCCTATTTTTTAGTTTTTCCTCCAGCTTTTGAGTATTTTTTGTCCATGTTGCCCCCGGGGGTCCAGGGCTCTTATTCTATAGGTATGCTCTATGGTTTCTCGATTACGCTTTTATTGGCTTTTGGCGTAATTTTCCAAACTCCCATAGCAGTATTTTTACTCGTCGTTTTTGATTTAGTGCCGCTCGAAGCTTTTGCCCGACATCGTCGATTAATTTTTGTTTTGTCTTTTGTCGTTGGAGCTCTCTTAACTCCACCTGATCCCATTACACAAATAATGCTTGCGCTTCCTGCCTATGGTCTTTTTGAATTGGGTCTTTTAATGGCAAAAATAATAAAGAGAGCACGATTAAGCTCTAATCCAGTAAATAATACTAATAATTAACAATATTTATTATTCTAAGTTATGATAAAAAATATTTAACGGGTGTTACTATGCGTATTTTTATGGCTTTGTTATATGTGCTTTTTACTCTTAATCTTCAGAGCACTCCTGTATTTGAAGCACCCAAGAGAAAATTTACCCTTTCTTCTGCTTATGCCGAGCGATTTTTTAATTCTAACGAAGGGCTCGTCGCTTTTCCCATAAGTATTATTGAAGCCTATGGTGCTCTTTTTGACGTGGCTACACCTTCTTTTACCGAGCATTGGTGGTCACGGCTTATCACTTCTTTGGTAGAATTGCCTATTTCTTATTGGCTTTCTAACGCTCTCTTTGTCCCTTTTCACGAGTTTGGCCATGCGCGAGCTGATAGTGCTTTTGGCCTTGATTATCACTATGGCTCTTTTGGTTATAATACTAATTTTGGGACTTTTTCGAATTACTGGTCATTAAGCGCCATACGCCTCATCACACCACCATTTTTTTTTCCTGGCGATGGCAAAGCCTATGCCTCTGCTCAGGGGAGCCCCTCGATTCCTCAAGTTTTAGAAAATTATTGGGGAGCACAGGGGGCATCGATAATAATCTCCGCTTCGGGTCTTAATAATCAATCGCTTTTAGCCAAAAAACTTGCCCAGGGCGTCTACACCGGTCATGGCCATATTACGCAATTTACTCATTATGTCGGCAATAAAATATCTCCTTGGGCTTATTCGATCTTAGATAAGAAGAACTCGCATTTAACTTCCGGCGGAACCAGCGATATAGGTTCTATTCTCGCAGGCTATAAATCAAAAAATTATACTATTACCCATGGCGATATAGAACTTCAATCATGGCTTTCTATGCTGAGTTCGACGAGTATTTCATATCTTAAGGGCTATGTTGATTATTGGCTTAGCGGCAACACAAGAGTATACGCCCTCGAGCTTTGGGGTATACGTATGCCTGATATTAATAGCTATATAACTTCTCAAGGGCTTTCTTTGGAATTAGTCTCTGGTTATCGCCTGAATAAATATTTATTTTTCGACCTCGCCTATGAGTTTATCTGGAAAGGCACAAGTGCTCATCAGGTCACGCCTTCAGCGCATATTAACTTAGCCTGGATCTTTCCTGTTTTACATGAGCTTTGGCTTGAGAGTGATTTAGTATTAAGCAAAAACGTTGGAGGCAAATTAGCTCTTAGTTATATACCTTTTGAGCCCAAAAATACAGATTTTTGGCAGCGATTTTCATATTTTATAGATCTTAATATCTACAACGGATTTAATCTTTACGGCGAAAGGAATATTACTTCGCTTTCACGTGGCAAAACTTCGAGTTTAGATATATTTGGCGGTGTAAATTTTAATTATTAGTAACACCTGCTATTCGTGCATCGCTCTCGCCTAAGATATTGCTACACTGAAAGCTGCCAGCAGCGTCGATAGCGCATAATATATTATTGCTCAGTGTTATTTTTACAGGATTTACTGGATTGAATGCGCTCAAATTAATCAAATTATTATCTTTTGGGTTATCTAAACTACAGTAGATTTTATTGTTAGCAATAAAACACATTATTTCATACACAGAATTATTTTTTGTAAGCGTTCCGTTTACCAGCGATGACGCTTTACGAATTCCCTTGGTCCCTTGAGCAACAAAATTATCAAAGCTAAGCCCAAACCCTAAAGCGCTGGGATTTTCATCAAACCTGATAACACCATCTTTATCTACAAAATATTTTGTACGATCAACAAGCACAACTTCACCAGAAGTATTTTTAATAGGAATAAGAAAATTATCTGAATCGCTTAATAAATTATTATTACCAAAACAAACTATTTTTTGGGTCTTTTTTAACCTGCCACAGGCATATTGCCCGTTCACGGTAATACTTGAAAAATCCTCGTTAGCGTAGTCAGCGCCAGATAAGTTCTGATAAGTTCCTGCGATGCCAAATTGAGGATCGGGAGCAGCAGGTCCCGCTGCGCCTCGGCACTGTACTTTATCTTTCATATCGATGTAGCACATAGAAGAATAAATTGCCGATAATGCCACGTGCTTTGCTTTAGTGTGAGCGGGTAGGGCAGGCAGATTTCGGCTTTCACATTTTAAATAATTATCTTCATCGATGTGGCAAAAATCAGCAGCAGAGGCTATGGAGCGCGCTTTTTCAGGAGTTAAGCTTGATCGCAAACCCTGCCGATAAAGATAGCCGTCTTGAGTAAGCACAACGAGCTCTTGTGACGTAGCAACGATATCCTGAGCACGCAGGCTTTGTTTGCTTTCGCATTTGTCGCTGATGTTATTATAAAAGCATGAATTGTTAGGAGAGCCAGCATATCCTAAGCACCTTACTTTATCGAGTTTAAGGCATTCGCTTTGCAAAAGAGCTCTGTTTTTTGTTTGGTCATTGTCAATTTTTTCTGCGCAGCTTTGTATGAGAACGAGGCCGAGTGCAAATAAAGTTGCAAAAACATACCAATTAAAAGCTTTCATAGGCAGCTCCAAAAAATCTTAACCCCGCGCGAGTATATGAGCTCGGATAGTGGGACAATAGGGGGCATATATTATTAGTTCTCAACAATATTTGATTTGGGATCAAAACAAAAAGAAAATTTTTGGAGACTTGCTGGGGTGAGATTTGGGTGGTCAGTATGGCTATAACGATAAACTTCCGTTGGATTACTACTTTCACCATGATGGCACGATTCGAAATATTTTTTATATAAATTATCTTTCGAGATAGATTGGAAGTCCTCTATGGCGTAATTATAGCATTCTAGTGAATTTCTTATGTCCTGGTAATGGCATTTATGGTAATTTCTTTCTTGGGTCCAAAATATACCAATGGGCTTGTTTTTTTTCCATTTTTTGAACGCATGGCGAAGATGTTTTGCTCTACCTTTTTTTAGTTCCTTCTCAATTTCACATCGCAAAACGATCCATACCTGTAGCTTGTCGCCTCCGCGTGCTAAAGGTTTCTTCTTATAGCCGACCGTTATATTCAAATATTCGCTTGTTTTGCCGCATTCGCTTATATCAAGAGACCCAAATTCTTCTGGCGAATGGAGCAAGCGCGATATTGGCATTCTAATCTCACGCTCCGTATTTAAACTCCTTTTATAAATTAAAATGCCTTTTTGGAAGATATTATAGTGACAGTAGTCAGTCAAATTAATAAGTGTCTTATTAGTCGGGTGTTCAAAAATACAATTTTTAATAGCATATTGGATAATTTCTTGCCAGTGTTTACAGACGAGAACTAATTCGCCTGGATGATTATACTGGTAAAAATAAAAAATCGCGCTATCTGCTAAAATCTTAGCCTTAATAGATTTATCAGGAAAAGAATTAAAACTACATTTTTCTTCCATGGCTTGTGCTTCTAAAATTAAGCTCACCATAATAAGCGCTATTTTCAATAATAGATTCATACTAATTTTTTACTCTCACAGGACTTTAAGCCGGCTTATAATAATCGTTTAGCCTCAGAGTGCAAGTGCTCAGCGAGCGTCGTGAGTATAATAAAAACATGAGGCAAAGGCCTAAAAGCCTCCTGTGCCACCAATGGGTAAAAGCCCCCGGTTTGTATACCTGTGGTAATTTTCATTGTATCTGTCAGAAATATTGGGTTTTGATTTAGAATAATTTAATTCAGGGTCATTATAGCTGAACTGGTTATAAGACCTTGGGTCTTTTCGTATTTGTACTTTCCACTTGAGCTTTGGTGCCCACGCGTCGGGCGAATTACAGGTTAACCTATAATAGTCAGCGGGAATCTCGAGATGGATAATATTGTGTTTGTTTGCTTTTTTTGCTAAGTATTTTGCATTGCTATAGGTGATTTTACAGTCTAAAATTTCTACATAATTTATATTATTTTTAGTGATGTGTTTGAATAAGTATCTAATTTCAGTTCTTGTTATTTTTTCTGTAATGTTTCGGCATATATGTAGGTGTTTTTTAATTGTAATATTTTCTCCCAAATCAGCATTTCTATCGCGAAAATCTTCCATAGCCAATGATAAAGTTGGGATAATTAGAGATAAAATTATTTTAATTTTAACCTGAGTAATCATATTAAACCTCGTTCTATTTTTTTGTAAGTAGTGAAATTAAATTTTTTATTAAGTATAAAGCGCTCAAAAAAACGGCCCTAAAGCCGTTTTTAATCTAATTTTAAAGCAAAATCTCTAATGAATATGCTCTTCAGAGAATTGCCGAGCGTTAACGGGCCAATCTACCGAACGATGATCAAGCCAACCAGCACAATCAGATGCTTCATCAGCTTCTGACCATTGCTCATCAAAGCTGCGCCTGAGGGCTTGTGCATAACTTTTGAGCGCTTGTTCATGGATCGATTTTTTATCTGAGCCATGTATGCCGCAATGGCATTGGGGTTCCTTTTGTGCGGAAATAAAAGCTGGAGCAGATCCCAGATGAGAACTAAAACAAAATAGTGTGAGCCCAAAGAATAGTCTTTTTCTAGACATACAATCCTCCCTGATTTTTGTTCTATCTCACGTCTATCACGACGCATTAATTTTTCTAGGGAGTCTAAAAATTGGGGAATAATTTTTGCTTTACGAGTAACTAATTACTCAAAAATTCCGGAGGAATTTTTTGCCCAAAAGCCCAACGGATTTTACTTTTGCTATCGGGGTACTTATTAAAATCAACGATCTTGGCTTTGATATCGCCAACTTGTAATACAGCACAGCGATCCCATACTTCTTTGAGATGAGAGGTTTTATGGAAAAAGCGTTGGTAAAGGCTCTGCCAGTCGATAGCGTCAATAATATTTTGTCGATCGTGTGCTTCGAAAAGCAAAAAGCATTGGAGTTCTTCACTTTCAAAATTAAGCTTCTTCATGCGCTCAAGAAGGCCTTGCTTAAAAATTGCACAGTTTTTGGGTAGATGATATTTGCATACAAATTGGGTCTGCTCGAAGTTATTTTTACCGGGTACTTCGTGCTTAAGACAAAAAAGATCACATTTATTTTTGATTAAAGCTATGTCGAAAGCTTCTTGAAGATTGAGGAGGGGAATAAGATTTTCGTTATTAATAATAAGACTCTCTCTTTCTTCTTGGTCCTGATTCGCGAAATTTATTAAATAACGATAGAGATCATCATCGATTGATATACCGCCAGGGCTATAAGCTTTTATGTCGTTAACTTTAATTTGAATCTCTTTTTCATCAAGATTTTTAAGATCTTTGAACATCTTTTTGAATACTTTGCTTAAAGAACAGAGTCTTTCTTTAGTTGTTGTCAGCAAAAGATCGTCGAAAGCAAAATCAATTCTGTTATCGTGCTCTTCTAATTCCAAAATCACGTCTGAACTAATAATCAACGGCGTTTTTTCTGACGGGCAAATTTTATAGCTACTACCATCAGCCCTATTAAAAATCCCAGAAAAAACGTGAGCGAGTTGAAGTTCAGGAAGCATATGAGGCGCTAAATAATATTCGAGTACGCGGTAAAGCGCGGGTTGAGCAACAAAATGAGCTTTTGTTTCATCCAAGCTTAGTTGAGCCGGATCTTGTATATCGAGCATTTGTAAAAACATGATCGTATAATCGGTGCTTGTTGGTGAAAATATAGAATCAGCTGTTTGCGAGATTTCGACGAGAGCTTTAAATTTATCAAAATCTATTAAAGCAAGCGCGAGTGCTTGGCCAGGGTCAAGTTTTTTGAGTGCGATTTTATCTTCAAATATATAGTCAGCCATCGCGCAAATTTGATCTTCACAAAGGCGCGCCTGATCGTTCCAATAGTTTTCGTTGAGCTTTTTAAGTAATTTATTAATTTTTTTATTATGAGCGTTGCCAACGCAATTAGAAGTTTTATTAATGCCATACAGAACTGCCGTGGGTGTGACTAACATGAGAAAGAAGTTGGCAAACATGGCGTAGCCTGCATAGATGAGATTATATTGATAATAGTCGCGCCCATGATCGGGATGTCCTCCACCAACGAGTCCCCCGCCCAAAATTAATGAGATAGCACCAATAATTCCACAGGATATATTGAGGGCGCAATTAAGCGCACTGCAGTCGTTATTGGAGCAACAGCAGCCATTATGAGAGCAACAACAACCATCAAAGCTTGGAACTTCGTCATAAAACTTGGCATTAAGAAGATACTTGGCATCGCCCACGGTAAAAATACTGGGATCGGGATCATCCATGGCGTAAGTTATAAAAGGCATTTGCAAGGACAAAAGGAGCATCGTGAGTGCTCGCAATTTTTTCATAAAATACTCCGCACTAAATACCTAAGATGTGCGGCTCTTATAGTAGATAAATAAGTAAAAGCTACCGGTGCTTTAGTTTCTTGTTAAAACGAGACGAAATCCTATATGCGAAGTACCGGTATCAGGAGCGTGCGCTCTTCGTGCGCTGGGTCTATAACTTTCGCAATATTTAATATTACATAAAAACGAACCGCCTTTGATAACACGTTTCGCTCCAAAGGGGTCCCAAGGGACAAAGCTCTTTTTGGGGCCGCTCGGATTTATGACGAGCTCGTGTGCTCGTGAGGAGTAAGTATCGGGCCTATACCAATCACTGGTCCACTGCCAGACGTTGCCTGCCATGTCATAAAGGCCATAATTATTGGCGGGAAATGATTTTACTGGAGAAGTCCCAAGATAGCCATCTTCGGCAACGCCAGCATGGGGAAAGTCTCCTTGAAAAGTATTAGCCATATGTTTACCGTGAGGCTTAAATTCATCTCCCCACGAAAAGCGCTTATTAACTAAGCCTCCTCGACTCGCATATTCCCATTCGGCTTCTGTGGGGAGCCTCTTGCCTACCCACTCCGCATAGGCTGCAGCGTCTTCGTAGGAAACATGAACCACTGGGTGTTTTTCTAATCCGGTAAGATCACTATGGGGACCCAGGGGATGTTGCCAATTGGCGTGAGGTGTCCATTGCCACCAGGCATTAATATTTTCTAACGAAACAGCATGAGAAGGCGGAGTAAATACTAAAGAACCGGGAACTAATAAGCTTTCATCAGGCTCGCGCGTGCCTGGCGCGAGTTGTGCTTTAAGATCTTCCCAACGAGGTTTTTGCTCTGCTGTTGTTAGATAGCCTGTGGCCTTCACAAATTCTGTAAATTCGGCGTTGGTAACAGGATGCTCATCTATCCAAAACCCGTCTAGACGAACTTTATGGGCCGGTCTTTCGCTGGTGGTGCTTTGCTTATCGTTGGTCCCCATAATAAACTCACCTGCCGGGATCCAGCGCATATTTTTAGGCTTATGATTATGTAAGTATAAGTAAGAAAGAAAGCTTAGTGTAAAAATTATGCTTAGTGTAAGAATATAAGTGTTTTTAAAATAGCTCACTTTTTTAGCCTGACCTGTAAGTTATATGATTATTATAATTACAGGTCGCCTAATTGCTAATTTGAATATAAATTAACTCAGAGAACCGCCGAGCCAGAGCGCTTGTGCGCTGTCTACTTGTATATTCACAAGTTGGCCTATAAGCGAAGGGGGGCCATCAAAGTGAATAATATGATCACCTTCGGTACGTCCTAAGAGACGTTCGGTAGGAGATTTCTTTCCTAGGGTGACCAGCTCAGAAGCTTGAGGATTGAGTTTGGCAGGACTTTCGCACAAAATAGTATATTTTTGCCCAATCATAGATCGATGAAGATCTAAAGCTATAGTATTTTGTAACTCAAGCATAACTTTATGGCGATATTTTTTAACGCTGTCACTAATATTATCTTCAAAGCGTTTATCAGCGACTGTGTTGGGACGAGGAGAATATTTGAAAATAAATAAGTTTTTAAAACGCACCTGGCGAAGTAATTCGCACGACTGCTCAAAATCGTCATCAGATTCGTTAGGAAAGCCGACGATCATATCGCCCACTAGACTAATATGAGGCATACGACTTTTCGCACGGTCTATAAGAGACATATAAGTCGCAAGATCATAACCACGATTCATATCACGCAAGACTTTATCGCTGCCAGATTGAGCAGGTATATGCAAATATTTGCAAATGCGTTCACATGCTTTCATGACATCAAGCGCTTCGTCAGAAAAATCCCGAGGATAGCTGGTCAAAAAACGTAAACGTTTAAGATCTGGCACTTGCTCATGAACAGCAAATAAGAGATCAGCGAAAGACCATTTTTTAGGTCCTTCATAAAAATAATGATTAATAGTTTGGCCAAGCAACGTAACTTCAAGCGCACCGTTTTCGACGAGGCGCTTAACTTCGTCGATAATAGATTCAGGTGGCCGATGCATTTCTGGCCCGCGCGTACGAGGCACTACACAAAAAGAACAAAATTTATTACAGCCACGTGTAATACGAACATAGGCCTGAGCAGGGGAGGGACGGTCGCTTATAATACGTTGGCGATCGAGCGCTTCAAGAGAATCGAGCGGCGACATAGAAGCTTTTTCAGGGCTATTGCCTTTACGGGCAACAAAATAAGATAAGCTCTTATGAGTACTGGTACTTTCGGCACTAAAAGCAGCTTCAACTAAAGCTTTGGTATCATGAATTTTGCTTGGCCCAATCATGACGTCGATGAAAGAGCGCTTTTTACTTAACTCGTCGTGAGCACGCTCGGCCATACAGCCTAAAACTGCTACAACTACTTTTTCGCCCTTATCTTTTCTTTCTTTAATTTTGCCCAAACGGCTTAATATTTTATTTTCGGCTACATCACGAACCGAGCAGGTATTAAGCAAAACTACGTTGGCATCTTCCGCGCTATCGACAAAAGTATGGCCAGAAGCTCTTAGCTGGTCAGCTACGAGCTCCGAATCCAAAATATTCATCTGACAGCCGAAAGTTTCAAGAAAGACGCGCATCACCGATTCAGGCATTCTCTTGACCTTTGGGAAACAAAGATTCTTCAACGATAGTAATATGCGAAAGTTTTTTCACAGCATCGAGCGCTTTTTCTACTTCGATCATCCATTTGGCATCTTCAGCTTCGAGGTCTTTGGTATTTTGAACTCGATAATTAATTTCATCTTCGTTGGCGCTTATAGCAAAATTCTTAATAAGCACTTCCAAAATTAAATCAGCCTGAACTTTTTGCAGCGCTTTGGGTCTCAGCGATTGCCAGAGTTCATGAAAATGCTCTTTGGCAAGCTTTTCAGCACTTTCTTTGTCCATAGTTTGTAATTGGCGCTCGATCAAAGAATAAGTCGCTCTATCGAGCATCGCAGACGGAACGTCGAAAGAATTATTATCTATGAGTGCTTTGATAAGAGCATTTTGATTATAATAATCACGGCGTCTATTGGCAGTAATGCTTAAACGAAGTTCAATAGACTCTTTTACTTCAGCGAGACTATGAAATTTTTCCGATAAATCTTTGGCAAAATTGTCATCGAGTTCAGGCAATACGCGTTCTTTAAAAGATTTGATGCGTAGGCGCATTTCGCATTGCTTGCCCTTGATTATTTCATCTTGGTAATCTTCAGGCATGGTGTACATGACTGACGCGCTATCACCTATTTTTTTACCAACAAGAGCAGCTTTAAGATCGGCTGGGACGTTGCTTGCAAAAAGTGGGACAGAATAGTCATTATGGCAATAATCGCTGTTAAGCACGCCTTCTATTAATACTTCGCTGTCGCATTCTACGACGTCAAATTCGCCGATTTCAGCTCGTCCTTCTGGCGAGATAAAGAAAGCCTGACTTTCACGAATACTTTGGAGCTCCTCGTTTATGTCGTCGTGATTAAAAGTAATATTTTTGAGTTCTATATTCAAGCCTTCATAGTTTTTGACTTCTACTTCAGGCTTGGCTTGAAAAATAGCTTTATAGGAAAGCTCTTGCGCGGGATCAAAGTCTTTTAAGAGCTCTGTTTTTGCTTGCGATACGGGCGTAATATTTTTTTCTACGCAGGTATTTTGAAAACTTTGTTCAATAAGTTTTTCAAGCAATTGGTTCTTAATTTCAGCACCAAAAAGCTGTTTAACCATGGCTTCAGGCATTTTACCAGGTCTAAAACCTGGGCGAGAAGCTTTTTGCTGATATTTCTTGAGTGCCACGCTGTATTCTTTTGCGACTACTTCAGGTGGTACGGTAATAATAAGCTCTCGATCATGTTCAGAAAGGGTCGTTGTCATGGGCTTAACTCAAATATTGTAGATTGATGAATGGTGCGAGCGAAGGGAATCGAACCCCCACGGGTTGCCCCGCTGGAACCTAAATCCAGTGCGTCTACCAGTTCCGCCACGCTCGCATATCTTGGCGCCCAGACTAGCAAATGGCTTTTTACTTGGCTAGGGGGCCGAAAAAGATATTTGACAAAGCGCGTATAATACTTAGATAAGGGGGCTCTTATGACTTCAGTAGCTGATTTTTTAGCAAGCATGGTGAGCAAAACACAGGAAAAATTTAAGAAAAGCCGTTCTATTTTGAGCTTCTCAGATTATATTTCTGAAGTTTATCAAAAACCCTCATGTCATATAAGAAACAGTGCTCAATATTTTGCGGATTTTTTCGATGAATTTGGCTCTTATGAACTCGATACCCCCACGGGAAAGCTTAGTCGTTCGCGGGTATTTGACGCTGATTTTGCGCAGAGCGAGGGACGAATTTTTGGGCAGGAAAAAGTCCAGGCCGCTCTTATTGCGCAAATCAAAAATTTTGTGTGTTCTGGGCGCATCGATAAGTTATTGCTCTTACACGGACCTAATGGCTCGGCAAAAACCAGCATAATACAGGCTATTACGCGCGCTGCCGAATATTATTCTCATACCGACGAAGGGGCTCTTTATCAGTTTTCGTGGATTTTTCCCCGTAAAGAGAGCATAGGGGGTTGCATTGGCTTTAACGGCTCAGCCCCTGGGCATTACCAAAGCTATGCTCATTTACCCAACGAAGCGGTGGATGCTCAGCTGCCTTGTGATCAGCGTGATCATCCACTCTTATTATTGCGTCCTGAGCAAAGACTGGAGCTATTTAAGCAGCTTGGCATCGAAAAAGTGCCGGTTATATTTCAAGCGGGAGAGCTTTCCCATCGCAATGCTTTAATTTACGATGCGCTTTTAGCAAGCTATTCTGGCGACTTAGCCCAGGTTTTGCGTCACGTACGTGTGGAGCGTTTTTATCTATCCCGGCGCTATAAACGCGGTGTATCGGTGGTCGAGCCACAGATGAGTGTTGATGCATGGGTACAAAAGCTTACCAGTGATCAGAGTATACTTTCGTTGCCGGCGAATTTACGAAATCTATCCCTTAACGAAGTCTTTGGGCCTTTATTAGAAGCTAATCGCGGTCTCATCGAATATAGTGATTTATTAAAGCGGCCTCTTGATGCATGGAAATATTTATTGGTCGCGTGCGAGCAAGCGCAAGTAAGCATAGGCGGTGTCGGGCTCTTTTTTGATTTACTCCTCGTAGCCTCTTCCAACGAGTTACATCTTGCTTCTTTTAAAGAATATCCAGATTGGCCGTCTTTTAAGGGCCGAATTGAGCTGATCAAAGTGCCTTATTTATTACGCAGTGCTGACGAAACTGGAATTTATGAGAATCAGGTAGCGAAGATTCTTGTGGGCGTTCACTTAGCCCCCCATGCTATCGCTATGGCTGCACGCTGGGCGGTGCTGACGAGGCTTGAGCCTCCCAATGCCCAAAAATATCCCTTGTCTTTACAAGAAGTTATCAGGGATCTCAGTCCCGATGAAAAATTGGCGCTTTATGATCATGGTGAAGCTCCTTTGCGCTTGAGCCAAAAGCAGGCGCGGGAGCTGAGGGGCGCTCTTGCTCAGCTCTTTCATGAATATCAGCATGAAGCCCAGTATGAGGGCCGTTTTGGCGCATCCCCACGCGAAATTAAGATGATTATCATGAACGCAGCCCAAGATAAAAAATATGACCACTTATCGCCAGGGGCAATTTTTGAGCATATTGACCAACTCATCGGGCAAAAATCGAGCTATGATTACTTGCGGCGTGAGCCTTTGCGAGGCTTTAGAGACGCGAGCTTTTTATTATCATCAGTAAAGCGTTATTACAAAAGCATACTAGAAGATGAAGTACGTACGGCCCTGGGCCTTTATTCTACGACGTCTTATCTCGAACTTTTTACGCGCTATATTTTGCATGTTTCATCATGGATCAAGAAAGAAAAGCTTCTTGATCCACTTTTGGGACGTTATACCGATCCTGATGAATCGTTTATGCGTAAGATAGAAGCAAAGCTTTTGGCACCCCGCGAAATGGGCGAAGATTTTAGGCGTCAACTTATCGCGCAGATAGGTGCTGCTATGCTGGAATATCCCGAGCAACGGCCTGACTATGGGCGCATTTTTTCTTCTCATTTACGCAGACTAAAAGACCACGTTTATGCCGAACAAAGAGCAGGGGTCGACAAGATAATTGGGGCATTTTTGCGCCTGCTCGATAACGAGCAAGCAGGGATAGATGAGCGAGAAGTCGCTCAGGCTTTAATATTAAAAGAAGGCTTGTATAAGCTGGGTTATACTAATTCTAGTGCTCGCTGGTCCATGGCTTACTTGCTCAAGAATAATTATCTTATAGAGGAGCTTAACGATGAATATAAAAAAACCACAGCTTGATGACGTAAATATTGCATCGTTCACCGCTTTGGTGACGCCGGATGAACTTAAAAAAACTATTCCCCTCACCACGCAATCATTGGCCGTTGTTAAAGAATCGCGCAAGCTTGTTGCCGATATTTTAGCCGGTCATGACAAGCGTACTTTGGTTATCATGGGTCCATGCTCTATTCATGATCCCAAAAGCGCTTTGGAATACGCAGCCCGACTTAAAGAACTTGCTCATGAAGTAAGCGATACGATGGTTCTTATTATGAGAGCATATTTTGAAAAACCGCGCACGACGGTTGGCTGGAAGGGTTTTATCAATGATCCCTATTTAGATAATTCTTTTAGAATCAACGACGGCCTTCACCTTGCGCGCCGGCTTCTCTTAGATATTACTAATTTAGGCTTGGGTGTCGCTACAGAAGCGCTTGAGCCGGTTTCACCACAGTATATTGCCGAGCTTATTTCATGGACAGCCATAGGGGCGCGCACAGCAGAGTCGCAAACTCACCGAGAACTCAGTTCCGGGCTTTCTTCTCCGGTAGGCTTTAAAAACAATACCGATGGCAACATAGAAGTGGCTATCAACGCGATGAAATCAGCCCGTGAGCCACATCATTTTTTGGGTATAGACCAATTGGGGCGAACAAGCATCGTGGCCACTAAGGGAAACCCTCATTGTCATTTAATTTTGCGCGGGGGCAAAGAGAGTCCCAATTATGATGCTCAGGCAGTTGCTTATGCTCAAAAATTACTGCGAGAAGCTCGGCTTTGCGAGAAGCTTGTTATTGATTGTTCTCATGATAATTCTCATAAAGACTACTTAAGACAAAGCGAAGTTTTCCTAAACTGCATAAATCAAATTGTCGAAGGCAATGACCAAATAGTAGGCCTCATGCTTGAATCTCACCTCGAAGGCGGACAACAGAAGCTTTCGTCAACGCTTGACTATGGCGTATCTATTACTGACGGTTGCTTGGGTTTTGATTTATCGCAGAAACTTATAAGAGCGGCAGTTCAGCAGCTTAAGAAGAGAGCAATAAAAGCAACAAAGAGGTAAGTATGTCTCACCGGCATCATGCTCACGCACAAGCAAAAAGCCCGCAAAAGCGTATCCTAATTGTCCTATGCCTTACTGCGTCTTATATGATAGCCGAGGCTCTTGGCGGTTTTTATAGCAATAGTTTGGCACTCATGGCCGATGCGGGACATATGCTTGCCGACGTTGCGGCGTTATCAATTTCGCTTTTTGCCGTTCTCATAGCCGCCCGACCAGCAAAGCAACGAGCCAGCTTTGGCTATTATCGGGCTGAAGTTCTTGCGGCTTTATTTAATGGCCTAATTTTGCTGGTTGTTTCTGTTTTTATTATCAAAGAGGCTTTTGAGCGTGTTTTTGTGCCGCAAATTATTGAAACGCGCACGATGATAAGCGTCGCCCTTGGCGGTCTTATGGTGAATTTTATAGGTCTTTGGCTTTTGCATCGAGATAAGAATAAAAATTTGAATATCAAAGGCGCCTGGCTTCACGTCATGTCTGATACGTTGGGGAGTATCGGTGTTATTATATCTGCCTTGCTTATTAAGTTTTTCGGCTGGTATAAAGCCGATGCGCTGGCATCGATAATAATTGCCAGTCTAATTTTTTATTCGGCTTTACGATTAGTATGGGAAACGCTCGATGTTCTCATGGAGCATACTCCTCTTCATATAGACCCACAGCTTGTGAAAGAAGCTATTTTAAATATTAAGCACGCCAAACGCGTTCATGATTTACATATTTGGACCATAAGCCCCGGTCGAGAAAATCTCAGTGCCCATGTCGAATACGAAGAAGGGGCAGATAGTCATGTGCTTTTAGCGCAAATTCAGCAGGTTTTGGCGCAAGAATTTAAGATCGAACATACGACTATTCAGATAGAGAAAATATGCTTAAGACCCGATAAAAATTGTCACTAGTATATACAAATTCACAATTTTTTTTTATATTAGAGAAAGTAATTTATGACGGAGCTTAAAATGGTTTCTAGATTTTTTTTATATGTAATTTTTTCTCAACTACTATTCGCCTGCCACACTTTGCCAGAGAACCTGACCGACGAGCAGGTCGCGCAGGAGCTTATTAAAAAGCAAAACGCTGAATTTCCTCGAATTCTCAAAGAATTGCAAGATAAAAAAAAGAAGACAAGCCATTGGGTTTGGTGGGTATTTCCTACAGAAAAAGCAGGTGATCTAGAAAGTCTTCCCAAGACTTTTGTGAAATTAGACACAGCCGAGTATCTTTTGAAGAACGCCGATATAAATTCCTGGGCACAAATTCTCGAAGAAATAGCCCTCGTTCTTAAAGCCCAGCCTGGCCTAAGCCCCAGTAAAGCTATAATCCCGTCTGCTGATCATGGACGCATTCATCATGCCTTGCTTTTTTGGCTGGGCCCAGCACTCGCAACCACGCAAAAATATCCGCGCTTTCACAACGCGTTAGAAGAGCTTAGTAAATATAAATGGCGCTAAAATAAAAAAAGCCTTCTTAATAAGAAGGCTTTTTTTAACAGCATAATTAAGATAATTAAGCAGCTTGTTGAGATTCTGCAGGCTTTTCGGTACCAAATAATTCTACTTGTGAACGTGTGGAGCCTTGATTAGCGAGTTTATTCTTGCGCTTGCGGCCCATCTTATTATGCTTGCTTTGACGTATTTTATTCGTCTGTGATGTATTAGAAACCATAGTGCTCTCCTGAGATTAAGAACAGCCAACATGGCATTCCCAGGCGGTTATTGCAAGACCTTAGCTGATAGGTCTTAGATCATAAAAGAAATTTACCCATTTTATTTAAAGAAAACAAATATGCCAAAGTCTCATACCATGCGCAAAAAAGCTTCGTCTTCAAACGACGATTTTATTTACGGTTTTCACGCTATTGACCAATTATTGCGCTATAGCGCCCATCGGGCTCGGAAATTATTTATAGCTCGAAGCAAAGATCACCAAGAAATCGAACGCAATGCTTTAGCTCAGGGGGTATCGGTCGAATATGTCGAGAGAGAATTTCTCGAGAAGCGCTTTCGCGTAGGCTCAGAAGCTCAGGGGCTTGTGCTCATGTGTGCGCCCTTTTCTTATGCGTCACTCGAAGATCTGCTTTTAGATCCCGCACAAAAACTTGTTATATTAGATACATGGCAAGATTCGGCAAATATCGGACGGGCAGCGCGGGCAGCTTTGTGCTTTGGTGCGAGTGGGCTCATAATTTGTAGCGATCGCAGTGCTCAGATAACCAGTGCGGCAGAAAAATCAGCGGTTGGAGCTTTAGCGCGCTTGCCTGTTGCTCGCGTGGGGAATTTAGCGGCTGCTCTTAAGAAGATTAAAGAGCATGGTTTTTTTGTCTACGGTGCTGATGAACACGGACAGCAGACTCTTCGTGGTTGTGATTTTGCGGCCAAAGTAGCTATTATTATAGGCCAAGAAGGTGCAGGCTTAAGAGAGCTTACCAAGAAAAACTGTGATGTCTTGGTAAATATTCCCATGGCAAACCAAGATATATGTTTAAACGCGGCCGACACGGCACTGATATTTTTGTATGAATTATCTAAGTAAGGAGAAAATATGTCGCTGATTAATTTGAAGGGTAAAACTGCTTTAGTTACTGGCGTAGCTGATAATATTGGCTTTGGTTGGCATATTGCTAAAGCGCTCGCAAGCTCTGGGGCTGATATTATATTAAGCTGTCATCCGCGTGTTATGTCAATTGTCGAGCGTTTTCTAACCAAAGATAAATATGCTGAAAGCAGGCTTTTAACCAACGGCAAAGAGCTTTGTCCCAAAATGGTCATTCCTTGCGATGTAGCTCTCGATAATATGAGTGATTTAGGAGCAGAGCAGGCGCTCGATAAAGGCTATGGGGCAGGAGATATCTCGATCGCTGGGTTGGCTGAATCTTTAAGAAAGGCGGGTGTAACTATCGATACGGTCGTACATTCTGTGGCTTTCTCGCCTGAAATCAGCAAATTGCACCTAGACGTTTCACGCCAGGGTTATCTCACGGCGATGAGCATAAGCTCTTATTCTTTGGTGGCTTTAAGTAGAGCCATGCTGCCCTTTATGACGGGCAGGCAGGGGTCTGTTATAGCTTTGTCATATTTAGCGAGCGAAAGAGCGGTGCCCTTTTACGGGGGAGCGATGGCTTCTGCCAAAGCCGCTTTAGAATGCGACGCTCGTATGTTGAGTTGGCAATTGGGAGAGCTTGGGCATCGTATAAATATAATTAGCGCTGGCCCCTATGCTTCTCGTGCTGCTAAATCTATTGGCGATGTCGATTTAATGGTCGAAAAAACCCGTGAAAAATCCCCGCTTAGACGTGCTATTAGCCCTGAGGATGTTGGCAATACGGCTCTCTTCTTAGCTAGCGACTTATCCAGTGCTATTACAGGTGAAATAATCCACGTTGATGCAGGTTTTCATGCTATGGCATTGGTTTAAGTACCATATCCATTGTAAAATGAAAAAAAGTGCCTTAAATGTGGCTCAAACAGTATTCATGACGCTCTTTGTAACTGACTTGAAGCAATTTGATGATCCTTCATGCACGTTTTCAGAGTAGGTTTATGGATCGCATTAGCGTGACGGAGATGATTAAATGGAACAGGGTAACAAGCTTTATGTAGGTAATTTTCCTTTTTCTTGGAAGGAAGAAGACCTAGAGCAAGCTTTTAGTGAATACAAAGACAATATCACTGATATTAAAATAATCTACGATCAGTTTTCTGGTCGTTCCAAAGGATTCGCTTTTATAACTTTCGATGATGAAAATGTGGCAAATAGGGCACAGGAAAAGGCCGGTACACCAGCTGGCGAAAGAACCCTCGTGGTTTCTCCTGCACGTCCACCAAGCCAACGCACTGGCGGCTTTGAGCGCGGCGATCGTGGTGATCGCGGTGATCGTGGCGGCGATCGTGGCGACCGTGGTGGTCGTAATCGCCGTGGCTACGATATGTAGTTGCCAAACCGGCCCAATAGGGCCGGTTTTTTTATGCGAAGCGCCATGTTAGATAAAGCCAAAAGAGCCATTCATGTTGTATAATTTGTAGAGCACTTTCTAAAAATATATAACTCAGAAAAATCATCATCAAATTCCCCCTAAAAAGCGCTTTAATTTTTCATAAATTATTAACTAAAAAATCGTACGTTTTACCGAGTGATTATTTTTTGTTTGGCTTTAGATAGAACTCATGAAAAACATCACATTAATTTTTGGGCTCTCGTATGCATGGCTCAGCCATGCTTTTCAGAGCGTTGATATAAATAAAGCGAGTGCCGAACAGATAGCACTCCTACCCGGCATAGGCGTAAAACTTGCGAAGAATATCGTGAGTTTTCGTCAAAAAAATGGATCTTTTGGCCATGACAAAGATCTGCTTTTGGTGAGTGGCATGAGAGAGACACATCTTAAAAAAGCATCGGGTCTCATTATTTTTCATAGCGAACGCGCTCGAAAAGTAGCCCAAGAGAAAAGTCCCAAAACCGACTGCATCAAACTTCCCCAAGATCCAATAATTGGGCTTAAGGCTCTTGAAGAGCACGTTTTGCGCACTTTAAGTTTGGCTGATACATGGGAAGCGGCTATGATAGAACGCACGCGCCGCTCAAGCATGTTGCCAAAAGTAAGTTTTGCTTTTGATTATGATCGTGACGTAGACTTTCGTCAAAAAAATATCGCCGATCCTAGTGGGCTTAAGCAAAGCGGCAATAGTATAGGGGTGGGTCTTAGGGCTGCTTTTGATCTATCCGAACTCGTATTTCATAAAAGTGAACTTGATATAACAAGCCTCGCTTTAAAGCGATTAGAGAAACGCGAAAAAATTATAGAGCGTATTCATGCTTTATATTTTGATTACAAGCAACTTCGAGACAGCTGTCTAAAGCCAGAAGAAGTAAAAGATCATGCAAAAGCTAAACTCGAACTTGAGCGCATTGCAGCTATACTAGATTCTATGAGCAATAACGCTTTTAGCCAGTTTCAAAAGGGCGCAGGGCTATGATTTATAGAGCCCTGATTTTTATATTATGCTCAAGCTGCAGGCCAGATATTAATGCTTTAAATAATCTAGCAGTAAACAAAATACAAATTATTGATAAGCGTGACTTTTCTTGGGATATCCACGAAGATATTTCTTTTATAATAAAATATTCCCCTGAGCTCAAACTCAAAGATATTAGAGCCCGTGTTGCGCTTGTCGGTTCTCCTCAGCAAGAAGAACTTAGTGCTCTAGAATCTAATATAGCGCTCAGCTTAAATTATTTAGACACTCAAGGTTTATTGAGTTTAAAGCCAAAAAAAAGCCAGCTTTCCCCGGGTATTTTTTACGGGATTTATATGCGAGAAGAGCCGCAAAAGTTATATAAACTTATATATGTATTTTATATCAAACAAACAAAAGCTAAACTAATAGGCGATGACGTCGGAGAAAAAGTGGCTAAAAATAGGCGCTATTTTTCTTTTAAGTTTGATCAACCAATTAAAATTTTAAGCGACCAGGCATTAAGACTCACGGCTGAGTTGGGGGCCGCGCCAAAAATTTCCGGTCTTAGGGTTTTGTCTGATAGTAAGACGCTGATTATTAGTCGCGAGGAAGACGTCGAATTTGTTGAGGATCGGCGTTATTATTTTGTCTTTGAGGATCTCGTAACTAACGATAATCAAAAAATAATAATAGAGCCTTTGGAGTTTCTCGCACAAAAGACAGAAGAAAATCTAAAAATGAAACAGCCGCTCAAACTTGATATAAGCAGTGATAGTGCTGAATTTCGTTGGTACTTAAATAATAATCATCAGGCTGAGTTTTATTTTGGTGAAGATCTTTCAGGAGTCTATAATTGCTTGGGGCAAAGCTGTCCCAAAATCACTCATGGTGCTAAAATAGGAGGCATTGATACGCCTTTAAGCTTTCTTGGTAGTAATTTAATTAGGGGACTTAAAGCCAAAACTGCTTATTATTATATTCTCAGAGCCGAAGATTTTCAGGGACAGATATTAATTACCAGTGGCGTATTTAAAACACCAGATCATAAAAATATGCGCTTTTCCGAATTTTTAATTAATCCTAAAAATAAACCCGAGCATAAGGCAGAGTTCATAGAACTTTTTTATTCAGGTCATGAGCCTAAAAAAATTGAAGATCTCAAATTAATTTTTATGGATACCAAAGATTCTCTTAATACATGCGTGTTGGTGAATATGAATAATAGTTTATATTTACGCCCTCAAGATTATATCTTAATAGTAGGTCAAGAATTCGATGAAATAAGTGCTCAAGTTCCGAAAAACGCGGTTATTATTCGATTGCCTAAGAAATCGCTTTGTGGTGGCTTAGCTAATAATAATCCGCGTTTTATTAAATTAGCAGATGAAAGCGGTATGATTGATTATTATGGTGCTCATCTTTGGCATGCGCCTGAAGGGCGCAGTATAGTAAGGTGCGATTCGCAGGGACTAGATGAGTTGGACAATTATTGCTATTCAGACGTGGTACGGGGCCCCACACCGGGTGGCCCAAATTAAGGAAATATCATGGCTGGACATAATAAGTGGTCAAAAATCAAACACAAAAAAGGGGCAGCTGATGCAAAGCGCTCCAAAGTTTGGACCAAAATTATCAGAGAAATAACCATCTCTTCGCGTTTGGGAGGCGAAGACCCAGGCTCAAACCCGCGCCTTCGTAAGGCTATTGATGACGCACGTTCGGCTAATATGCCCAAAGATAATATACTTCGTGCAATTTCCAAAGGCAGTGGCAGCGAAGGAGAAAATCTCGAAGAGCTTACCTATGAAGGCTATGGCCCTAATGGCGTCGCGCTTATAGTTGAGTGCATGACTGATAATCGTAACAGAACGCTCAGTGATGTACGAACGGTTATTCAAAAGCGTGGTGGTAACTTAGGAGCGACGGGCTCAGTGCTTTTTGGCTTTAATAAAAAGGGGCAATTTTATTTAGAGAAAGAAAGCAACGCGCAAAAAATCACGAGCGAGGATTATTTATTAGAAATTGGCCTCGAGCATGGTATCGAAGACATAAAAGACGATGGTGATAGTTATATAGTTACCTGTGCACCTGAGAGTTATCAGGCGCTCAAAGATGCCTTTGAAAAACATGGACTAATTCTAGCAACAAGCGAAGTAACGATGATCCCTGATACCTATGTGACGCTCAGTGGTGATAGTGCTGACAAGATGGTTGCTATGATCGAAGCGCTCGAAGATCTTGATGATGTGCAAAATGTCTATACTAATTTAGATATAGACGAGACAGAATTAGAAAAATTAATGGGGTAAGTTTTGCGTATTTTGGGCGTCGATCCTGGAACTTTGCGATGTGGTTTTGGCATTATAGAAAAAGCTTCCTGTAAAAAACTAAGCCATCTGAGTCATGGTACTATTGTGCTCGACGCCGGCAAACCTGTTAATAATCGTCTGCAAGATTTAGCATGTGACTTGAGCACGCTGATTGAGAAATACAAGCCGGATTGCGCGGTCGTCGAAGACGTATTTTTTTGCAAAAATGCCCGTTCGGCATTGGTGCTCGGTCAAGCACGAGGAGTTGTCCTCGCAGTTTTAGGGCTCAATCACATACCAACGTTTACGCTTTCAGCTTCTGCCGCTAAAGCGCTGGTATCAGGAAGTGGGCGCGCTCAAAAATTTCAAGTAGCTCATATGGTTGCTCTACAGCTTAATATAGAAATACCAAAGAGCTCAGACGCATCCGATGCACTTTCGCTGGCCCTAGCGCAAGCTTTTATAGATTAAAACTTAGTTATTTAAGCAGCTTTTGTGCCTATCAGAAAAGACAACGAGCGCCGGGCTTTTTCTCTTATGCCAAGCTGTTAAGCTTTATAAAACTTAAACAGGGCTTATCTATGAGCGTTTTTTACAAATTATTTATTTTGTTAGTATTTGCTTCCCTCTTTTCCTGTCGCGACGGCGGGAATTTTGATGCTGGTAGTCCTGAAAAAGCAGTTCAAATAGCTGGTGGCCTTGTGCATATGTGTGCGCTCTTAGATCAAGAGCACGTATTTTGTTGGGGCGAAAATAATGAAAACCAGCTTTCGCTTAATAAAGCCACTAACGCTGGTGGTGAAATTTATGATCTAAAAAATGAGAAAGTTTCGCAAATTTCAGCGGGCACCTATCATACTTGCGGCTTATTTAAAGGTGGCGACAAAGACGGATTGCCATTTTGCTTTGGCAAAAGCGGCCCCTGGCTTAAAGTGCCCAACAAAAAAATGCATGCGGTCTATGCAGCTTATGATCTGACTTGTTTTTTGGATGTAGAAGATCATCTTGACTGCGTGGGTAAACCTATGCCTCGTCTCGGTCCAGGTAGTACTATCGATCCTGCTCTGCTTGTAAAAAATTACGGCATTGATCCCATCAGTGGAAAGGGTGGGCAAGATTTTTCTGCTAAGCAGTTTAAAAATATTAAATTTGATGAAAATTGGGCGGCCCTCTGTGCCCAAGAAATCTCGAGTGAGAAGATCTACTGCATGGGGCAAGAAAACTATCCGGGCGTGCAGGCTATTAACAAAGTTAATGCTCGGGATTTTTATATTGGTGGCCAAAGTAAGGGCTACATCGATGCCGCAAGTCAAAAACTTGATTTTGTGGGTGCATCTTTTGGCTTTCAACCGGCTGATAATTTGGCTAAACCTCGTGATTTAAAATATAAGGCCATCATAGCGCCTACGGCTTCCTATGGTAATCGAGGCTTCATAGTGGCCAAGGGCAATCTTTACGATGATCTAACGCCCATACCTGAGGGAGCAATAATTATTCCGGGTGCCCCAAAGACTTTAGTTTTTGAAGATGCTTCGAGCATAGTTTTGGGATTGGGTTCTACCAAAGCTGCGGGAAATTATTATTACTGTCTTTTGAAAAATAACGGCAAAGTTGGTTGCAAATATTTTGAACAGGGCGCTGAGGTTCCCACAAACGCTCTCGTCAAAAATTTGCCAAAGTCTTTGCGAGTATAAAAAATAAACTTTTTATTTAACTCTATACGCTGACTCGTCGACACAAACTTGCATGTGGAACCATAGCTCAACTATCGTCGTGCCGTGGCAATATCTTTACCCACAAATAATTCCCTCCCGCCCCGTCGCCTCGCGGCTTTGACCCTGAGGTATCGTCACGAATTTCCTCACCCTCGTCGTCCCGCTGCTTGTCAGCGGGATCCAGGAGCCTAACAGACCATACAATAA